>Ga0209364_1000086_pt1 | contig 19242 bp, 24 predicted proteins | sample WorMetHERISLAND2_3_FD_187387 | JGI IMG/M metagenome (GOLD analysis project Ga0209364, IMG submission 187387) | Marine gutless worms symbiont microbial communities from Max Planck institute for Marine Microbiology, Germany - Olavius albidus HERON... | ecosystem: Host-associated > Annelida >... | reverse complement strand
CCCCCCCCGCCAAAGCCATTCATTTTCTTGTTAAGCTCCAAGCTGGGGCGCCGCTCGATCTGCTGAGGCTCCTTCTCCGCGATTTCGGCCCTGTTCCCTCTATCGAGTATGCAGTCTCGATCGGGGCGGGTCATCCGATTACGCGCTGGAAGCGGAGGCCGTGGCGCACGTCAAGAAGGGTCAATTCTTCAACGGGGTGCACAAACTAACAAGTGTGATCAGCAAGCCCGAACACTTTCTATACAGTTGCAACCCCTTTGTCTGCGGGTACGATGGGCTAGATGCGGAAGGCGATTTGGGTGTGTCGGACGAAGAAGGCGCGGAGTGGATCCGATATGGCCCGGAGGCCTCCGAAGCCTTGAAGCGGCTCGTGGCGCGGGAAAGCAGCGGGCGTTGAACCGGCGCCGATGGGTCCCGCGGTTGCTCGGCTCGTTGCTAGCGACCGCCACGTTGGCCGTAGCTGCCGGCGAGATCCAGCTGCGCTACCCGACCGTGGTGCGCTATGGCTCCCTTGCTTTCCTGTACTCTTCCACGGAAAATACCGAAGGAAATCCTATTTATTTTGCATCATTTGTTGAATCCGTCCTCACAAGAGGTAATAAAAGTATGTTAAGTATCCCAAATGGTACAGCCAACGGTCCTGAGAACATTATGCGGGATTGCAGCATGCGGAGTGAATAATAGAGGTAACATCATTGTAGGGGAGTGCGGTAAGGATTATGCCGTATACTGGATAGATGGATCAACAAATAAAATTGGACCCGTCGTAGGAGGAAGTGAAACTACCGCCCTTGCAGTAAACGGTGATGGCGGAGTCGTTGTGGGATTTGACTACATTTTGGTTGATATTTTGCCTGTGTCCCGTGCCTTCCGTTGGAAGAAAGACGCCACACCACCAATACACAATCTCAACATCCCTGAGGACTATTCATCAAATATCTCAAGGGATTTAAACAACACAGGTGATATCATCGTAGGGTATGGTACCTGTGCCGGGGGTAACACAGTTGCACTCCGTTGGAAGGAAACTAGTGGAGGTCTAGAAATAGTGAAGCTCATATCACCCCTGGAGTTAATAATTTCACTGCTAAGGGTACGAGCGAAGATGGTAGAATTATCGTGGGCTCTACCATGAATTACCCCTCAACGTTAGAAAATCGAGCGATATGTTGGCTAGATGGTGAAACCAAAGAAGTAACGATTCTCGAAGGCCTTGGAATCGGGAGTGGATCTGCGGCTGAGAAAGTAAGTGGCGATGGAAATGTCATTGTGGGAGAGAGCAGCGACCCAGACGATCCAAACATATGGCATGCAGTCCGATGGAAGCGAAATACAGGAACCAAAACATTCAATATAACAGATATTAATTTTCGCCCAACAATTCTAAAAGATACCTGGATTGCAAGTGCGCATGGAGTGAATTACGATGGGACTGTTATCGTGGGGGCATGTTTCTACGAAACCCAATCCGGAGGCCAAATTGAGGCGTTCATCTGGCAAGGAGAATGCAACACCCAAAGTTCAGAAACTCGCAGACCCCAGAGAAAGGTACTCATACAGCGTGCCCTATGATGTGACTGTAGGAGATGATGGTTCTACTATCGCTGTGGGCGGTAGCATTCTTAGCGATGGCACGCAAATAGCGACCCGCTGGACAAACCTCTCAGTAGAGAATCTCAACTTCACCTCGTAAGCCATCGAAATCATCTTTACCGATTGTGCGTATGAATACGTATGAAGGTGTTTCTTTCGACAGGCTTACCTCAATGTTTTCACACCAGCTCGTTGTCCCGGGTTACCGCGCGGCGGTTCATTTATCTCCAGGCAACTCGTTAGATCTACTCCCAGGCACACACCGCGACCGCTGATCCTGACGAGGGAGGGGCATAGGGAAGCGAGGGAGGGTAAGCGCTGAGCGGAGTGCGGCGCCCTCTGGGTAGGCGAAGGGCCGAGCGTTTGGCCGGAGTGCGGTGGGTGAGCGCCGTCGGAGATTAAATGCCAGGCCATGCGGCACGGCGTCAAGTCATTGCGGAAGTCCTGGTGCCGCGCGGAGTGCGCGCCGGGACGAACGCGGGTCACCGAAGGCAATGGTCGGTGCTCAATTGTTTGGACCTGAAATCGGACGGCCCTCACCTCGGGTTTCGCGAAAAAGGGCGGCGCTCCGAAACAGCTCCTATATGGGATTCTAGCGAGGTTTTTGAGACCTCTGCTATTGGGGGACAGGTATGGTTCTAGCGCGTGAGCCTCTGGGAAGCCCACAGAGCTATTCCTTCTTTCCTTGCTGTTGTTTCCATTCCAAATATCTGTAATCGCCTGAGAGAGGCTCTGAGGGCCTTTCAGGTGGCTTCTGCGCGTCTTTGTTGCTTTGGATTTGCAGTGCCATGCCAGTGAGCTGGAACTGGGCTCCTTGGCTTGATCTTCCGCCCCAAGTGTTTCCCTCGGCAGGGATTTCTCCCTGTAGACCTTTCCGTTGGACTCTCTGCTGCTCTGTCCTTGTCAGGATGGCTGGTGACTGGCCGGTGCTGTGCCACAGGTTGTGGAGTTAGGTTCTGTTATGGAGTTTTTTCCACAGGTTGGAGCTGGTAACTATCGGAGCTATAGGTATACCTATAGGATAGTGCACCAAAGTAGCCGTGGATAACCTCACTGATCACCAGGTTTTTCCACAAGGATCACGCGGGCAGAAACCGGGGGTGGGCTGTTCCTCAGCGTCAATCTTCCATGGTCCACCTCGACCTTGGCCTTCGGGTAGCACTGGAGGACCTGCTGACAGCGCGGCACGGAAGGCGGTTTTGAATTTGTTCATCCGACTGTGGTCCACCCCAGACTGCCCCTTGATGGGCCACCCACGAGACGAACTGTGGTTTCCCAAGGGTTGTACCCAGGGGCAATTCCGATCAGGCCATCAGTGCGCCGCTCAAGGAGCCCAACTTAAGTTTTGATCCGTCCGACGGACGTATGGCACGGGATCGAGTCGTCCATAGGACGCAAATCGTCGCATAAATTAGAGTTCTTGGATCAGTAGGCTTGTATAAACGTTATACTCACCATCTCCTCCTCTCATACCCAAAGTTGATTGGTTATTACCATTTTCTACCCAAACAATACACATAAGCAGAAGAGGTATGTTCAACAGTCCATATACCTTCCAACCAGGAAATTACCTGGGCTCCTACATCTTTATCGCCGTTATAGGAACCATAACCAGGAGACCCATACATAATGGGATCCGGTGGTTTAGAGGGAATCATGATCGCAATTTTGCACGAAGCTACATCCCAGAAAACTGATGTAGCTTTCACATAATACATCCCCGACTGTAATTCGAATAGACCAGTTTTATCGTTAAAATATACGCTAGAAGTACCATCTGAACTGCAGAACCACCATCGTCCTTAGATCCTCTCTGGGCAAGAAGAATTCTTGATGACATTTCTGTTCTCCCCTACATAGGTAAAAGTGAATTGTTTCCAAATCCTGAAAAACATTTAGTAATCGGTTCGAGAGTCCAGGGACTACCAGCTCGCTTCTCATCAAGCTGGCTAAATCAGCCCAAGTAGAACATGCTTTCGGATACTGTAACAATATCTCTTTCTCCCGCTTGGTGCAAGACGTTCCAGGGCAGCGGAAACGCTGAGCAAGGCACCAGCGAGCGATCCTCGCTAGTATTTAGCCTGTTCGATTACGAGCAGCAGGAACTGCTCGTTCAGATCAGCTGTCGAAGTGCGAACCTGGGAGTGGATCTAGCGGGTTACCTGAATAACCGAACCTCCGCAAAGATGATGTCGATAGACTTACGTTGGGAAGTGGAGGTTCTCTATTGAGAGGTTGTTCCAGCGGACCGCTACGCTAAAAACGGAGTAAGGGGAAAATGAGCTCCGCCCCACAGCGATAGTAGTACCATCTGGTTTTTTATTCACATCATTGGCTGCACTGAGGTTGCTCCAGGTCGCGAGGCTGAAGGCGTCTGCGAGTTTATGAACTTTTGGGGTTCTATACTCAATCCAGATAAACGCCTCAGAGTGGTTTTGCGTCCCAGGTGTTTCTCCTGATAAACACCTCCCCACGATAACAGTCCCATCGCGACTTACTCCACTCGCACTTGAAAACCAGGAATCTTGGCGAGGTTCTGGGAAAACGTTGAGATTTTCTATATGGAATGTACGGGTACCTGGAACTCGCTTCCAGCAGACCGCATGCGTTATGGATGGGTTGATGGTGCACTCCCCCCACAATGACATCGTCATGACTGATTATTAAACGGCTTACTGCATTGGCCTGAGCGCGAATACCGTTTTCAAGTAATGGGAGAGTTATTACTGTTCTTGTATTTCCTAGCCAACAGACTGCTTGCGTAGATCCATTCTCTAGCTTGCAATCTCCCACGATGAGGGTACCATCTTTATTCGAGCCATTAGCTCGACAGAGCCTAGTACTATTTTCTAAAGCCCCTTGTGGCGCTGGGAGTTTAATCATTCTTCGAGTGCCTGAACTTTCATCCCAACAGAATGCATCTACTCCGCCTGCAACTTGGTGGCAATGCCCTACGATGACAGTGCCGGTGTCGTTTAAGTCGGTGGCATGGCTCTCGTCATAGCCATCAGGAACTCCAAGATCCTCCATTTGTGGTCTTCTGTCTTTACTCCAACGGAAGGCACGTTTGACGAGACATTCATCACCAGTAGTGTTGCCAGTCCCTACAGCGGTAAGTCCATTACCGCTTACTGCAGATACTTCAGTGAGATACCCGCCTCTTAGGTACCCCATGTTCTCTGGTATCGATCCTTCCTTCCAGTATATGGAGTACGGGAAAATCGTACCGACTGTCCCTACAATGATGGTACAGTTTTCATTAACTCCTACTGCATTACCAGACGGCATATCTAGCATTTTATTATTATCTTCTGTGAGGCGGATTTAAAGAGCGCTCCTGGATATCAACACTCATTATGTACATGGAAAGCTTAACCCGAAATCTCGGAAAATGATTTCCTGCACTATCGAATATCTCCTCGCGTGTTGCTCACGCACAAGCTACGGAGATAAGGCTGTTGATATCGAAGCGGACGAATGGAATACGGTTATCTAGGTGCTTGAGTGCACCCAAGCCCTGATGCGTGACGGATCGGAGTAATCCTTTCATGCTAAAATAAAAAGATACAAGGAGTTTTTCCAGTCTTTTCTGTTTTCTCCTGATCTTTCAGAATTGCTGGGGGATTGCTTAACGGGGCTGGAGGGGATCGGTAGGGTTCTGGCGCGTGATCCTCTGAGAGCCCTGTAGAGTAGTTTCTTATTTCCCTGTTACCCAACCCCAAATATCTGTAATCGCCTGAGAGAGGCTCTGAGGGCCTTTCAGGCGATTACGGGATTACGAGTACCCAACCCTAGGGTAAGGTGAAGCGTAGATCCTCTATTGATAGGTTGTTCCAGCGAGCCGCTATTACATTGGACGCCAGATCTTGTATACTCCCTCCTACAGAGATATTAGTACCATCTGATTTTGTAATCACATCATAGGCATTGGTCAAGTTAGACGCTCCGATGTTGCGAAGTGTCTGCACTTTGGGTGTTTCATTCTCCATCCAGATGAACCCAATAGATTGGCGAAAGTATTGTGATACTAGAAAATGGCAGGATCCTACGATAACAATCCCGTCTTGATTAACTCCATATGCCTCTATATCCGAAAGTCTTATTTCTTCTATTCGTTGGCAAATTCTCAGATCTAATACATTGAATGTGTTGGTTCCTGGATTTCTCTTCCAACGGACTGCTCTCTTTCTTGAGTCGCCTTGTATGGTGCCGTTTCCTACAATGACATTTCCGTCGTCACTTACTGCTAGTGCTCGTGCGGAACTCATATCTCCAAGGCATGGGAGACTCGTTGCTTGTGTGATTGCGCCGTCTAGCCAACAGACCGCGTGTCTGTAGCCACTCTATAGCCTGCATCCTCCCACAATGGTGGTGCCATCTCCATTCGTACCATTGGCAGCACAACTAACAGATCCTTGGGGTCCGCAGGATTTTACCATTTCTATGATACCATCGTCCAGGTGGTCACCTAGAGATCTTTCCTTCCAGCGGATTGCACAACTTTCTCCTGGTTTCTAGATTTGCCCTACAATGACATTGCTAGTGTTGTTTACATCGCTGGCGAAACTTGCTGTATAGTTACTAGGGCATCCAAGGTTCTTTATGTCTGGTGTGTTGTCTTTTTTCCAACGGAAGGCGCGTGTTAAACCGCCTGTAGTGTTACCCGATCCCACGGCGGTTCTGCCATCACCGCTCGATCCTTTGACTTCAGTGTTTGTCCCATCTCTGAGAGGCCCAATTCTAGTTATTATTGGAGGTGATCCATCCTCCCGGTAGAGTGAGTTAGAACCGATCGTCCCAACAACGATGGTACCGTCGTTATTTACTTTTTTGCCGTTGCCATGTTATTCTTACTCTCCGTGATGGTTAGATTTAATACGATGACCTTATCAATGATATTTGAAGGTTTGTGGGGAATTATTTATAATTTTATGATAAATAAAGCGGTCTATGAGGGAATTACCTGAGAGGCCGCCTGCCGGTACTCTGATTAGAGTTTTAGTAAACTACCGGATCTGCTAGTGCGGCCACGACCAGAAAGGGCTTTCAGAAAAGAAGAATAACATTCCAATAGCATCTACGGAAAATTTGAAATTCCCATCAGCTCGCAGATTGTGCTGACTGACATCTGGCGCATGCCTTCTCATAGGCTTTCTGTTTTATCCTGAGCCGCTCTCGGGCTTTCGCGCGTTCTTTGTCAAGCCAACCACGGAGTCCCAGAGCGTCGAAGAGCGTGGTGGAAACGATCTTGATCGCGGAAAAACTTCCTCTCCCTCGGAGCCGACGCATTCAGGATGATGAGTCGTGCGTAGCGGAAGTCACCCATCGTGAAATTCTGATTCAAAGCTACGGAACCCTTCTGAGGGTCTGCGAAATCCAGAGGATGCAGCGTTAGGAGCAAGCAGTGGCCAGGAAACGCGATGGTACTTGTGACCAGCTGCCTATACCGGCTGGTGATCTGCGGCTTGTATGGGTTATCTCTCTAATTTCTAACCGTCCCGCACTTGAAACCACGGTTTCAGAAAGGTAAGGAATACCTTAGAATAGTATTTTTAATCAACTGATGTGAAATAACGATGCCTGAAGTTAGATGCGCTTTCGGTTTCCCAGCACGGTATGTATTTGTCCCTGATAATACTGTAAAGACCGTAGATCTTACTATAGTAGCAATCCCCCAATGCCCATTGATATTAATGGGCGATAATAAATCCATCTCCTTCCCGGAGGGTGTCAACACGAATGTGAGTATTAGCTTTAATATAAGTTATGATACTCCTGAAATGAATTTTGAACTTCTTTATGGTGCTTTCTATATAGAGCATGACCATCTAGTTCCATTTTGTTAATTCCTATGGAGTCAAGACGTAACAAAATATGGTCCTGGAGGTTTATATCCGAGTCATCTTAGCGAGACAGCACAAGTGAATGTACCCAGAAACACTATATGGAAAATTGGCTTCAGAGTTTCCCCCAGCGTTGCCAATAATATTCGTATAAAATACCTTGCTATCTCCTTCGAACCGTGGGCTTCATCACTAGGAAAACCAGCACGACGCTAGAGTACCCGAGTCCTGATGTGTGGTAGATCGGAGTAATCCGTTCATGTGTGTTAGCTCCCGATCTTTCAGTATTGCTGTGGGATTGTTTAGTGGAGCAAAAGGGAGTGGGTAGGGTTCTGACGTGTGAGCCTCTGAGAAGCCTGTAGAGCAGTTCCTTCTTTCCTTGTTACCTCTAATGCAATTGCCTAAGAGAGGCTCTGGGGGCTTTTCCAACGGCTTCTGCACATCTGTTGTTGCTTCGGATTTACAGTGCCATTCCAGTGAGCTGGAGTTAGGCTCTTTGGCTTGATCTTTCGCTCCGAGCGTTTCCCTCGGTAGGGATTTCTCCCTGTAGACTTTTCCGTTGGATCTTCTACTGCTTTGCCCTTGTCAGAGTGGCTAATGATTGGCTAGTGCTGTGCCGCAGGTCGTGGGGTTAGGTTCCATTGTGGAGGTTCTTCCACAGGTCTGGGCTGATAACTACCGGTAGCTATAGGTATACCTATAGGGTTGTCCACCAAAGTGCCCGTGGATAACTTCATTGATCACCAGGTTTTTCCACAAGGATCATGCGTGCAGAAACCGAGCGTTGGATTTTTCCTGTGCGCGGGGCGTTGTCGCCATGACTGATAACCTTCGTTGAGGGCAATAACTCGTTTCGAATCGGTTTCTTCCTTGTTGATGGCTTGGCTCCAGTCGTGTTTTCCATTTCCATCATCAGATGATTCCCTCCTTTCCTTGATTTGAATCGTATTCTTGCCGTCTTCGATTTGGAGGGTGACCTCACGGATAAGGTCACTGTGATTCATGCCTTTTCTGATTTTAGACGGAGGTTTCGTGTACCCGAAGTTTGTTGGTACAAACTGCGCTATGCTGGAATGCCACTTATGGGTGGGACCCTTATTCCAGAGGGATTGTTCTTGACGAGTCTTCAGATGGTCGAGAAAAAAGCGATTGATCCCGTCATTTTTTCATGCGATACGGGGTATCAGGTTAGTCTTCGACGGAATAACGGTGAGCATGACGTGCGTCCAGGGGGTTGCTTTGGGTGAGCCCTTCCGTTTCCTTTGTGGCAAATGACCGCGTAACGCTTGCAACGGGCTTTCGCTGGTCTGGTCGGGGCGCGGATCGTCATTACGGGAATAAACGACCTGCGGTATACCAGACGCAGACCGATTTGCAGCTAGGGGTAGGGTATAGCTTTTCAAAAGACACTGCCCTGAATGTGCGGTTAATAGGTACTTTATCCGGTGGCGGTAGCTCGCAAATCGGGTTTAGTTGGGTACACACATTTTGAGGTTTGAAATCATCATGAGAAACTGCCGTATTCAAACGGTCTGCGCAACAGGCGCGTTTACCTTGGCAATGGCGATGCCCGTGCTTGCCGACAACGACCATCAGGTAACGCGACAAATTCTATCGGAAGCGGATCGCATAGCGATTTTTGGGAGGGACAGTAACTTTCAAGTTGCGCTGCTTACCGAAGATGAAATAGCGGAAACAAAAGGCGCGCATTGGATCTTCGCACCAAGTTGGATTGCCCGGATGGGGTGGGGGGGTTATTTGGGTTTGCACATTATGGATATAATCTGATGACAAGGCCCTATGAATTCGGGTCCATGGGTTGGGGGCACGCAGGTCTGATGGGGCAGTACATATTAGTGGATTCTATGCGTGGTCTGTTTGCAAACAACTTTTACGTAGCGTCCCTTGTAGGGTTTGGATCGATGATTTTCTACGACCAAGATGTACCCATGAAATCGGTAACCCAATTCCAGGAGATTATGAGGGAGAATGGTTGGGAAGTCCCAGAGGTTTTAGAGAGTATCGGTCGCGTGATGGATGAGATTGCAAGGGGCTTCATCGACTCGGATATGCCGGGTGGAGGTGGTGATAGGGCCGAGCCGGAATCCATGTCTATGGCTTCAAGTTCGGGTTCGGGTTCTTCGAGGATCACAAATACTCGCTACCTAGTTAATCTCCTTGACAATATGGATCGCACGTCTATGCGGCAGTTCTTTTCTAGCCTCCCGGAAAGGACCTTAAATCTAAATCTAGCGCGGGTTGGCGTTGAAACGGGAACGACCACGAGCCGGGATGATTTTCTGGCGAACCTTTCTAGCGACGTTGTGAACAGTATTTTACTTGAGCTCTCTGATTCCGATATGCAACGCTTCATGACCGAGATAGTACTGCAAACCCTTCGGGATACAATTGCCAGCATTCCGACGACTCCGCCGAGCAGCACACCTTCCGGTTTGACTACCGCGACAAGTATGCACTGGATATACTAAGGGGTGCTGTCGCTATGACTAATAACCTTAGTCGAGGGCAATAACTCGTTTTGAATCGGTTTCTTTCTTATTGATGACTTGGCTCTGGTCGTACTTAACATCTCCAGACGCTTCCCTCCTATCCTCGATTTGAATCGTGTTCTTGGCATCTTCGATTCGGAGGGTGACTCCACCGACAAGGTTATTGCGATCCATTCCTTTTCTGATTTTAGACGGGGGTTTCGCATACCAAAAATTCACCGGAGAAAACTGCATCATGCCGGAATGCTACTTACGGGTGAGGTCCTTATTCCTACGAGTCTCCAGATGGTCGAAAAAATCATCAAACTCCGCATCGTTTTTGCTCAAATTGTGAATTGTTATCCGCGCGACACCCAGGTGAACTGCTAGATCTTCTGCGGTTGGGAGTCCCGGTTTATAGAGCCGATTTTTCAAATATCTTGGGCATTATCGACGAACTTCTTTTGTTAACTTCGATGGCCGCATTTATTATTTTATATAGTCGATGGTAAAAACTCTATTTGGCTATTTTAGATGGTTAAAAAAAGTGTAGAGTGGTCCGCCGTCTTGTCAATATCTGTTTGGGCTTTTTGTTTGCTTGAGCGTATCTGTCTGCAGTGATGAGTATCTAGTTTTGGATAAAAAACTATCTGAGTAATTAACTGAAGAAAAGAAATGACACTTACTAATTTTCCACAGGACACTTATTCTTCACAGGGAGAACCCTGGGCCGGGTCTCCTCAGTCTATTCTGCATATTCTGGCGTGAACGCCCGGAAGCAAGCCAAAAAAAGGGCCATGCGGCCCGTTTCGGTAGCGGCGGGTAATAGGCTCCCGTAGCGGCGTTTCATTCACCGCTAGCGGGTCAACGCGCCCCGCGATCCAACGCTAGATAGGTAACGATTGCGGACTTCGGTAGACGTCGGGAAGCAAGCGTTTGGCTTCCTCGTAGATTTTATCCCGGCTCCAGTCCGGGTGTTCCATCAGGATATCAAGTGCGAGTTTCGAGAGGAGCGCTTTGGCTTTGGGGTTGAGCTGATCGAGGTATTTGCTTACCGGGTCAAGGCTGCGGGTGCAGGTTGTGGCGGTGATGGCTTGCACGGGCGTCTGCCGCTTTTTGGCCGCCTTCTCCCGAGCCTTTTCATCCGCATTGCGGGCATAACTTGTTGGGGCCATTCCGGCGATTTTCGCGGTCAGCCGCTTCATCATTGTTGCCCCTCTTTTGGCGTATGCCTTCTCATACGCTTTCTGTTTTTTCCTGAGCCGCTCTCTGGCTTTCGCGCGTTCCTTGTCAAGCCAGCCACGGAGTCCCAGAGCATCGAAGAGCGTGGCGGAAACGATTTTGATTGCGGAAAAACTTCTGTAGGAACCATCCTTCAAGCGTTCCCGGATTTGGGACACGGTGAGATACCCGGCGTCCTTGAGCGTCGCTACGATCCGCGCCACACGCCTTTCGCCTAACCCCGCCCAGGTCGCCAGGTGGTCCATGGTGTAGTTGAAGAATCCGTTTTCCGTCGGGAAGCCCACGCGCCCGGTAGCTAAATCCATACGCAGCACCAGCGCGACGAGAAGCATGCCAATGCCGTCGCGGCGCTCGCTGCGGACTTTGCGTCCATCGGCGTGGAAATTTAGAATCGGCAGTAATCCGAGTTTTTCAACGTGCGACAGTAACTTTCTTGCCGCTTCCTGGATGAATTTTGGGCGATTTTCCGGTATCGGGATGTCGAGGAGATTTGGATTTTTCGGATCGTGCCCGCAGCGGTTACCGCTTCCGAGGGGCTTCTCGCAAGACGTGGGAGCCGGGGAAGGGGTTGAGTAAGGGGTGGAAGGAAGCGCGCTCGTGGGGCGCTGACCAAACGCTCGGCCCTATGCCTACGCGGGGCGCGGCGCACTCCGCTCGGCGCTTACGCTCCCTCGCTTCCCTGTGCTCCTCTCTGGTTCGAGCGGATCCCGATCCCGGCGCCGAATATCCACCTCATTCCCGCCGTGCTGGGGGCCGAAGCGGCCGCCGCCGCTTATCGACATCCGGTGAGCACTGCCCTGCCCTTCGATCTGGTCACTCTGAGCATGGGGGAAGATGGCCATACCGCGAGCCTCTTCCCGGACTAGGTACACCTGGTCGCGGAGCTGACGCTTCCCATCCATGGGGCGCCCAGCCCCCACCGGACCGGGTCAGCCTGAGCGCACGCGCCTTGAGCGATGCCCGCGAGGTCATGATTCTGGTGACGGGTGTCGAAAAAGGGGGACCCATCGCCGCATGGCGGGCGGGCGAGACCTTGCCGGTGGCCGATATCGGCGGAGCCGGCGGGGTGGACGTCCTGATCGATCGGGACGCGAACGGGGCCTGACGCCCTGTAGACCTTACTCTGACCTCACGGATATCCAAACGATAAGATCCGTGACCGTCAATCCCATCGGCGGCGCCGGCTATCTCCTCAGGGGCATGCGACTCATCATGCAACCGGGACTCCGGCGCTTCGTGTTGCTGCCCCTGCTGATCAATATCCTGGTGTTCTCCGCCGCCATCTGGTACGGCGTCTCCCGATTCGAGTCCTTCCTGGCCTGGGTCCTCTGGCCCCTGTTCGTCCTGGTCCTGGTGATCCTCGTCTTCTACTGTTTTACCCTGGTGGCGAATCTGCTCGCCGCCCCCTTCAACGGCCTGTTGGCGGAAAAGGTGGAGCTCTATCTCATCGGCCGACCGCTGCACGCGGGTGGCGGTTGGAAGAAGGTGCTGAGGACCTTGGTACCCACCCTGCTCGATGAGCTGAGAAAGCTGCTGTTTGTCGCCCTCGCTGCTATTCCCTTTCTGATCCTGTTCCTGATTCCCGGCATCAACCTGGCCGCCCCCGTGCCCTGGTTTCTTTGCGTGGCCTGGATGCTTACCCTGGAGTACAGCGACTATCCCATGGGCAATCACGGCCTCAGGTTCCGAGAGATGCGTGCGCGCCTGTGCCAAAAACGCATGCTGGGGCTCGGCTTCGGCGCCACCACGGCCGGGCTGACCATGGTCCCGGTCGTGAATTTCATCGTGATGCCGAGCGCCGTCGCCGGCGCAACGGCCATGTGGGTGGACGAGCTGAGCAGTTAAGGTTACCTTGAGACAATCCAATTTTTCCGGCCTGAGTATTCTTGATGGGAACCATTAGAGACGGGATTTTCCGGTCGAGCAAGATTAAGAGAAAGATGGGAATCCCCCAGGTATTTGATGATTTTTATGAGGGCGTACCTGTTGGTACGGAACCTGCGCTGGGGCTATTGTTCTGGGTTCCTACCCATAATATAGGGGAAATACCCAGAATTCTGGATGTAGAGCGGGCAACATCTACCGAAAGGGAACCTTCTGAGCTTGCAAGAGAGCTGGTTAAAGACGCGCTTTCTGCCAGCCTAGATACCTGAGGTTTTCAACATCACTCAGCAAAGCGCAAGTGCGCTTCCAGCACCCGACCGCATGGGCCCTGTGGGCGGTCAGATCCAAGCTACGGGCCTCGCCCGCATGCTCGATGCGGATGGTCATATCCGATGCCGGCAGAGCACCCCGTCCCCGTTCCGGCCATTCCACGAGCAATAGGCTCCGACCATCTAGCAAATCGCGTAGACCCAGGTATTCAAGCTCTTCCGGATCACCGAGCCGGTAGAGATCCAGGTGATAAAGGCACATGGCCCCCAGCTCGTAGGGTTCGAGCAGGGTATAGGTGGGACTGCGTACCGGGCCTGTATAGCCGAGTCCGCGCAGGATGCCGCGCGCGAGGGTGGTCTTGCCGGTACCCAGATCGCCCCGCAGATAGAGGGTATAGGGGGGGCGAAGGTACTTGGCGATGCGCCGACCGAAGGCAATCTGGGCTGCCTGACCATGGAGACGGATGCGCACGCCATTACTGCCCTGCTTGCCATGATGCTCCCGCCGGGCGGCTCGATCCGGTGCCGGAAGTGCGTCGCTTATAGCCACTGCCGAACCCAGGCCACCAGGCGGTCAGTATCCATAGCGCCGGTGGTACGTGTTACCTCCCGACCGTCTTCGAAGAGAACCAGGGTCGGAATGCTGCGAATGCCGAATCGGCCAGCTGTAACCTGGGCCTCCTCCGTGTTGACCTTCACCAGACGCACCTGCGACTCCAACATCCGTGCGGCCGCCTCGATCGCCGGTGCCATCATCCGGCACCGGCCACACCAGGGCGCCCAGAAATCGACCACCAGGGGCAACCCGCTACGCTCGATATGACACCCGATCCGTCGTTCATCCAAGGCCAAAGGGGTACCGGAGAAGAGCGGCGTACAGCACTTCCCGCACTTGGCACCCGCGCCGAGACGATCCCGCGGGACTCGATTGACCGCGTCGCACTCGGGACAGACCACCTGGACCAGGTTCGACATATCGGTCTCCTCAGCGTACCAAATCGTGAGGATCGACGGACCTTGAACGCCCCGCCCGTTTGATTCATACAATTGCACACCTATTTACGTGCTTTGAGCAAAATTCTAATAAGGAGTAACGAAAGTAATGGCGGATTCATCCTATGTCATCGCAGTCACAGCCGACAGCTTCCAACGGGTCGTCGTCGACGGCTCCCATGAGCGATTGGTCCTGGTGGATTTTTGGGCCGATTGGTGCGCACCCTGTCGGATGTTGATGCCGGTGCTCGCGTCCCTGGCGGATGCCTACGGCGGAAAGCTCCTGGTTGCCAAGGTAAACACCGAGGAAGAACAAGCGCTTGCCGTCGAGTACGGCATTCGCAGCCTGCCCACGGTACAAGTCTTCAAGAATGGGCGGCCCATCGACCAGTTCATGGGCGCCCTGCCCGAGCCCCAGGTCCGCGAGTTTCTGGAACGCCACCTGCCCCGGGAATCGGACCGACTCCTGGCCCGGGCCCAGGGGCTGCTGAACACCGGTGACCGAGCGGGCGCGGCCCGCCTGATCGAGCAGGCGCGGGAGGCGGACCCAAAGAACACCCGCGTCCACCTGGCTGAGGCCGAAATCGAAGCGGCGGCGGGTAACCTCCGACATGCGCAGGCGATACTCGACGAGCTACCGCGGGAGCTGGCCGACGACCCCGAAGTGGCGCGCCTGAAGGGACAAGTCGGCTTCGCGGCGCTCCAGACTGACTCGCCGCCGGAAGCAACCCTGGTATCCAGGTTGGAAGCGGACCCGAAGGACAGTGACGCCCGTCACAGACTCGCGGCCCACCTGGTGGTGCGCGGCGATTTCGGGGGTGCCCTCGAACAGCTCCTGGAGCTGATGAAACAGGACCGCGCCTTCGCGGACGACGCCGGCCGCAAGGGTATGCTCATGGTCTTTGCCATGCTCGGCGGACAAGGCGACCTGGTGACAGGTTACCGCAGCCGGATGTTGAACGCCCTCTACTAGCACCCTATTTCATCAAATTTTGCGGAAAACACATCTTGGTTAGGTCGGGTTAGGCACGTCTTGCAGAGGTGAGTGTAGACAACCAAGGTTGAACGCGCCGTAACCCGACATCCAAGGTTGACCCGTGGCATCGTGTATCGGGTTACGGCGCGTTCGACGTTGTTTGTGTTCTTCGGGATCGGACAGCGCACCTAACCCGACTTCTCATAATCCGTACAAATCAATAGGGTCTAGATAACTTTAGAGAGGATTTTCGCTCAGCAGAGAGAGTATTTTATCATGGAGATTTTCCTCTCGATGATGGAATCTGAATTCACATTCTTTGAGGTGTAGATGAAACGTATGTTTGGGAACACCCTTGAATTTTGCAAGCCTCCGTTTAGCATATGACCGGAATGACTCAATGCCGTTGATATGGCACCGGCTCCACGCCCCTTTTTCCGGAATTTCCTAGTTTAAGGTCTTGACATTGATTGATAGGATATGCAATGGGGTCACAGGAAAATAAGTTGATCAATCTCTATATTGAACTCAGAGACGGCCTCCGGGACTTGGAGGAAAGATTCTATACAATGGATCCCTATGTATCACAGGGATTACACGGACTCTCCAGAGGATTTCGCCCACGAAATGACCTACAAACGATATTGCAAGGCGATGGACGAAAGAGAAAAGGCTGAAGACGCCAGATATACTCTGGAAATATGGTCTATCCACACTTTGACATTGATGATATAGATTATCTGGAAGACGCCGATCTGGAATGGATGAACCTGGACGCCGGAGAGCTGGAGGATATCAAGTGTCTTATGGAGAAGCTGACCAGGAAGACGGAGAAACTCGAAGCCAAATGGAAGAAAAAAAGCTAGTTATTGATCGAATATTATACCCCATGCTTTAATCTCCAAAAAAAACTAGAAATAGAAATATCAAGACCTTAAACTAGGAAATTCCGTAAAAATTCCACGTAATCATGCGGGAACCGACACCTAGAAGATGCAACAGGTAAGGGTAAAGGTGGTGTCTTCCTGCCAGGGGGTAGGTCGCCCTGTCTTTTCCGTGCTCATGAAGCGGATACTGAAGCGATTCTTGTGGCCGCTGATCTCGGGAAAGAGACGGTCTCTATCCTTCAGGGTGACACGCACCAGCTGGGCCGGGGCCTGGGCGTTCAAGGCTTCCTGAAAAAAGCCGCCGGCGGCGGTTACCTTGCGCGGCTCGGCGCTGGTGCGCGCCAGAGAGAGGGTCAAGGTAACGCTCTTGTTCACCGGTTGCAAATCCCGCATCCAGTCGCCTAAGCGCTGTTGACGCAGCTTCAACGGCTGCCTCAGCCAGTAGTGGTATTGGGGTATATCGAAGCTGCAGGTACCGCCGGGTATGCTGTTGCGTTTGGCAATGCTCTTGAGAAAGCCGTTCTGGCGTAGAGATTGCCCGATTTGCCCGCTCGATTGGTGCAGCTCGGATGTGGCCTGCCGGAGGTCATTGAGCGTCTTTTCCAGGGTCTTCAAATCCACTCCGGGCTCGTGCTGTACACGTTTCAGCGCACTCGTGTTTCGCTCCAGCTCTTTCAGCAGCTCGGTCTTGATGTCTCCCCGCATGGTGATGGTGAGGATGTCCAGGACCCCTTCGACCGCTACCCGCGACATCCATGGGTCCTCCTGCGGGAGGAAATGGGCGACCTTCTCAAACAGGTATTCGAGGCGCAGGAGGGTGCGCACCCTTTCGTTCAACGGATACTCGAAGGTCATGCCTGTGGACACGATCGTTTTCCTGCGTGATTGGGACCCGCCAAGCTTTGGTGCCATGCCCGTGGATGGGTAAAGCCGATCCATTGCAATCGGTCAGCCTTCCAAAGCCACCATGAGCTCGTCGGGGATGTCCGCATTGTGATAGACGTGTTGCACGTCGTCCAGGTCTTCCAGGGTATCCATCATCTTGAGTAGCTTTTCGGCCGTTTCCCGATCGGGCTCAATCCGGGTCGCGGCATTGAAGGTTACCTCAGCGACTTCGGTGTCGAAACCCGCGCTGGCTAGAGCCTGCCTGACGGCGGCGAAATCCTCGGGGGTCGTGATCACATCTAGGGAGCCGTCATCGTTGACCACCACGTCTTCCACCCCGGACTCCAGCGCAACCGCCATGACGGCATCTTCGTCGGTGCCGGGCGGGAAGCTGATGATACCCTGCTTGGCGAACAGGTAGGATACCGAGCCACCCGTACCCAGGTTACCGCCATGTTTGGCGAAGCCGTGACGGATCTCCGTCGCGGTGCGATTGCGATTATCGGTCATACAGTCGACCATGACTGCGGTACCGCCTGGACCATAGCCCTCATAGCGGATCTCGTCGTAACGCTCTCCCTCGCCCCCGCCGGTGCCGCGCTTGACGGCGCGGTCGATGGTGTCTTTGAGCATGTTGGCGCTGAAAGCCTTGTCCATCGCCAGGCGTAGTCTCCGATTTGCGTTCGGGTCTTCTCCTCCCTCGCGGGCCGCGACTGTGACCTCTCGGATCAGCTTGGTCCAGATCTTGCCGCGCTTCTTATCCTGGGCCGCCTTACGGTGCTTGATGTTAGCCCATTTACTGTGACCCGCCATTGCTTACTCCGCTACTAGGATTCTTTTAGACTGATCCATATTCTTACAGTGATGTGAATTTGGAAAAATGTCAAACCAGCTAAAATGGCTGATATTACGGTGGCAAATAGCAATATGGAGGTTATATAGAATTTCACTGCTGTCCGACAAGACGTTTGTTCTTGTTGCGTAACTCCTTGTAAGGAAATGAAGACAGCCACTTTAAGAGTGTCACCGATTTGAATCACCTCGCGCATCTCCCAAATACCCCCTTCTACAAGAAGACATTTTCCTGTCTCGACCAATACCTGTGCATGACCTTCGTGCAGTTAACCCATCGCGAGAGCCTACGCGATAAGCGCCGTGGCCGACGCGAAAGAACGCCGAGATTGGCGTATCTAGGCAGATCGCAGATCTCGCTCAGGCATTGATTCGCACCGCTCGTCCCCTGTATGCCGACGAGGACTTGGGGCGTGATCTTGACAACGCGGTTTATGCGCTCGATGCCTCTACCATCGACCTGCGCCTATCCGTCTTTCCGTGGGCACTGTTTCGCTCAACCGAATCTGCTGTCAGGCTCCAGACCCTGCTCGATCTTCAAGGCAACATCCCAACCTTCATCCACCTCTCCGACGGCAAGCTACACGACGTCAATGTCCTTGATCTGTTGATCCCGGAGCCTTCTACATCATGGATCGTGGCCATGTGGACTTCGAGCGCCTGTTCACGTTGCACAGAACAGGGCGTTTCTTCGTCATCCGCGCCAAGTCCAATGCCAAATACAGGCGTCGCTACTCTCATCCCGGGGACAAATCCGGTGGTATTCAACGCGATCGGACCATTGCGCTGAGCGGAGTCAAGTCCGTGCGTGACTACCCCCTGCCATTACGCCGTATCCGCTACCACGATGTTCAGACCAGCAAGACGTTCAACTTCTTGACCAACAACTTCACCATTCCAGCGCAGACGGTGGCGGATCTCTACCGATACCGCTGGCAAGCTGAATTGTTCTTCAAGTGGCTCAAGCAACGCCTACGCATCAAATCGTTCTTCGGGACCTCCGAGAACGCGGTCAAAAGCCAGATTTGGATCGCTATCTCGGTTTACATCCTCGTCGCTATCATCAAGAATCGCCTTGACAGCAGATCGGATCTCTACACAATTTTACAGATTCTGAGCCTGACTTTATTCGAAAATACTCTTCTAGTAGTCCACCCACAAGGAAAATTAGGATGTTAAACTGATTCTTTAAGAGTTGTGGTCAAGCCTTGAGGAATCAGCCCTGAAGAAACGTTATGTGGTGCGATTGAGCGGGGTAGAACGTGAGCAACTAGAAAGGCTGGTGAAGCGAGGACGGGAGACCGCCTATCGTCGCCGTCACGCCCAAGT
>Ga0209364_1000085_pt1 | contig 19340 bp, 19 predicted proteins | sample WorMetHERISLAND2_3_FD_187387 | JGI IMG/M metagenome (GOLD analysis project Ga0209364, IMG submission 187387) | Marine gutless worms symbiont microbial communities from Max Planck institute for Marine Microbiology, Germany - Olavius albidus HERON... | ecosystem: Host-associated > Annelida >... | reverse complement strand
TGCGCGAAGGTCATGCGCAGGTATTGGTCGAGACAGGAAAATGTCTTCTTGTAGCGGTTGCCGTCGTACCGCGCAACGCCTCGACGAAACGCATGCATCGGTAAAGAGTCAATGACCTGAGAAAAAAACAAGCTTGCCGATGTGCATCGGCCGGGTCCCCAACAGCCCCGAAGGGGGTATTTGGGAGATGCGCGAGGTGGTGCGACGGGAGGCCTCGGTGGACAGGGTTCGGCTCTCTTCTGCGGGTGTGTCGACGCGGTGCCGGCAGGGGCATTCACGGGTTGCGTGAGGAAGGTGAGGATCCCCGGGTAATTGTAATGGATACGGGGCAGACGATAAGAGAGCTTTATTCCCGAAGAATCGACACCTCCGTGGCGATCATCGCAATCCAATGATTTGCAATGAACAGAGAGCGGTTGCAGGCCAAGTGGCATCGCATGAGAGAATAATGCCCAGCCGGTGAGAATACGAGCGGCAGTAAGGATGCGAGAGCGATACCGAATTCTTGAGAAGCTGTCTGGCTAAAAGTGTATCGGTTACAAATGTCCCAAAACGGTCCCTTCCCCCGCTCTTTCTCGCTTATATTATTAGGTCGGCTATTCGCCTCCAAAGCGCGAAAAAATGTCCTCATTCCAGACCATTTTCGCTACGATCCTTATCCAGACAGCTTCTAAGCATCAAGGTCATCGAGAGCAGACTGATGAAAAATGTAATACCCGGATTGCTGTTCGTGCTGATCGGGATTCCGCTTCCGTGCAGCGGTGATCTCTATAAATATCTGGACGCGGACGGCAAGCTTTATTTCACCGATGCACCGCTCAAGAGCAGAAAATACCATCTGGAATGGAAACGTGCTGAAAGGAAGCTTATCGAGGAGAGCAACAACAGATTCATCGTTTTCCAACGCCGGCTTCCAGTTCCATCGAATGAGTTTCCGGCCATGTCGAAGAAGCTTGCGGTCAAGCGCAATCGGTACGCCGCGTTGATCAAACGTACCGCATGCCGGTTCAAACTCCGGCCGGAATTACTCCACGCCGTCATACGAGCCGAGTCGGCCTATAATCCAACAGCGGTTTCCCCCGCGGGGGCAATCGGGTTGATGCAGCTCATGCCTGCCACCGCGGCCAGATATAAGGTGTCCGATTCCTACGATCCGACCGAGAATGTACGCGGAGGCGCACAATATCTCCGTTTTCTGCTCAAGATGTTCGGAAACAATCTACGCTTGGCCCTGGCCGGATACAATGCCGGGGAGAACGCCGTCGTCAAGTACGGTAACCAGATCCCTCCCTATCCGGAGACGCGGCAGTACGTCCGCAAGGTAGTGCAGTTTCTGTGGGCCGAGCGCGCGATGGCGAAGCGCTGATCGGGTCTTCTCTTCCGGGTAGTGGTTAAGGTATAAGTGAAATATAGCCACTGGCAGTATATTGGACACACCTCGCGTTACACTTCCTCTCCCTCCGGGAGAGGGTTGGGGAGGATCAAACAAGAAATGGAGCCTGGTTATTGACCCCGGAGGAGCACAGGGAAGCGAGGGAGCGTAAGCGCCGAGCGGAGTGCGACGACCCCCGCGTAGGCGTAGGGCCGAGCATTTGGTCGGAGTGCGGCGCGTGAGCGCCGGCGGAGGCGAAAGCCAGGCCATGCGACACGGCGTCAAGTCATTGCGGGAGTCCTGGTGCCGCGCGGAGTGCGCGCCGGGATGGACGCAGGACGAAGTGGGCCGCCGAAGGCAATGGCCATCGCCCCATTGTTTGCACCCGAAATCGGACGGACCCCATTTCGGGTTGCGCGGAAAATGGCGACGCTCCAGTTCTTTGCTAACAACTTATAAAGTTACTACTACCCTCTCTTCCGTTCGTAGCCCTCCCTTTTTCGGAAGATTTATGCGCACTTGTCCCGGAAAGGTCGTTGTCCGTCAGGTATCGGAAATCCGGTCATAGTAACGCGCCCGGTAGAGCAGGCGCGGACGTTCACCATCCTCGAAGCCGGTTCGGGTGTGTAGCGTGTTGTTGGTCACCAGGCCCCAACCGGCTTCTAATCTGGTCGAGAAGTGCCGGGCGGTCTTTGCATGCAGTATCTCCTTAAGGCAGGCAACGGCCTCGGTCGTGAGGGGATCGTCTCGCCAGTGAATGCTGCGCGTCCGGTCCGTGTAGCGCATGTGCAGGTGACCCGCCGGGTGCACCGAGAAGACGGGTCCGGGGCAGTCCGGACGCAGCTCCTTCCCGTGCGTTCTGTTGGCTGGGATGGTCATCGCCCGCGGGTGCGTGAGGGCGCGGACGAATTCCGGGTTCCGATCGCGCAACAATAGATACGCGATTTCGTGGTCTAGTAGGTGGTTCTCGCCGCCGGTCGCCGCCGGCCGGACACAGTGCAGCAGCATCCCGCAGATCCGGTGTTCCGGAGAATTGTAGTAGCCGTCGGTATGCCATGTGATCGGCCGGTTGCTGTAAGGGATATAGCCCCGGCGTAGAGCGTCGGACCGGACCCTCAATGAGCTGATGGCGTCCCAGTCCGCGCCCAGGTTGTGATCCAGGCGCCTCAGACCAAGCCGGGCACCGAGCCGGCGTGGGATTTCCTTGTCCGGATCAGCGCCGCCGGGACTCGCATAGATAGCCATGTTGGCGCGACGGCAACGGGTCCGCAGGGCCGCTGCTTCGGCGGGTGTCAGCCGGTGCGGGTCACGGATCTCTACGATCAGGTCTTCGAGCCGGGTCGGGTACTCATCGAGCTTGCGTTCCCGCCACAGCGCGTAGTCCTGGGGTCGATCAGGATCGAAGGGAGAGGTGTCGGTACTGAGATGAGACCCCATTTCGCCTTAATTTTGGGACCTATAGACGTGACTAGCCACGAAGGGTGGTGTTTCCCTTTGCAACTCGGATGAAATCCGGAAGTTTGGTAACCCTCCCTTCACTCCGATCCCATCCAAGCCGCTTGCCATGGTTTTGGCGAGCTATGTATATAGGTCCCACTACTGTCCGATGAAATTATCAAATAGATTCAGTTGGTTATGGGTACAGGCAGTATCGCTTCTGGATTCCATTCTAGTAACCAACAGAGCTAGAAGAGTGTTTTCGAGTAAGGTCAGGCTCAGAATCTGTAAAATTGTGTAGAGATCCGAATTGCTGTCAAGGCAATTCTTGATGATAGCGACGAGGATGTAAACCGGGATAGCGATCCAAATCTGGCTTTTGACCGCGTTCTCGGAGGTCCCGAAGAATGATTTGATGCGTAGGTGTTGCTTGATCCACTTGAAGAACAATTCAACTTGCCAGCGGTATCGGTAGAGATCCGCCACCGTCTGCGCTGGAATGGCGAAGTTGTTGGTCAAGAAGTTGAACGTCTTGCTGGTCTGAACATCGTGGTAGCGGATACGGCGTAATGGCAGGGGGTAGTCACGCACGGACTTAACTCCGCTCAGCGCAATGGTCCGATCGCATCGAACACCACCGGATTCGTCCCCGGGATGAGAGTAGCGACGCCTGTATTTGGACTTGGCGCGGATGACGAAGAAACGCCCTGTTCTGTGCAACGTGAACAGGCGCTCGAAGTCCACGTGGCCACGATCCATGATGTAGAAGGCGCCGGGCTCCAGGATCAGTATCAAGGACATTGACGTCGTGTAGCTTGCCGTCGGAGATGTGGATAAAGGTTGGGATGTTGCCTTTTTTGGTTAAGCGAAACAGTGCCCACGGAAAGACGGATAGGCACAGATCGATGGTAGAGGCATCGAGCGCATAAACCGCGTTGTCAAGATCAAGCCCCAAATCCTCGTCGGCATACAGGGGGCGAGCGGTGCGAATCAATGCCTGAGCGAGATCTGCTAGATACGCCAATCTCGGCGTTCATTCACGCCGGCCACGGCGCTTCTGGAAACGTTGCCCCGGATACCCCTGTGGTGCAACTTGTCCTTCTGGGCGCGCAGGCAAACTTCAATATCGCGTAGGCTCTCGCGGTAGGTTAACTGCGCAAAGGTCATGCGCAGGTATTAGTCGAGACAGGAAAATGTCTTCTTGTAGCGGTTGCCGTCGTACCGCGCAACGCCTCGACGAAACGAACGCATCGGTAAAGAGTCAATGACCTGAGAAAAACGAGCTTGTCGATGTACATAATCGGGTCCCCAGTATCCCCAGAAGGGGGTATTTGGGAGATGCGCGAGGTGATTCAAATCGCTGACACTCTATAAAGTGGCTGTCTTTCATTTCCTTACAATGAGTTACGCAACAAGAAAAAACGTTTTGTCGGACAGCAGGGTATAGGTCCCTTAATTTTCTGTTCAAGCCGTTCCAAAACGTTTGCACCGAATCCCGGGGCTCCACAGGTCGGGCCTTCCTAGGGCGAGTGCGTATAAATTCCTCCGAAAACATGATCTTGTAGATACTCTGTTCCGAAGCAAGACCGATTTGCGTCCTAGTTTCCAAAAAGTGACCACTGATCTATAAATTGGATTGGGTCTAGATAACTTTAGCATCTTCAGATATATGCTAAAGTTATGTTATGAAAGGGAAAAACAGGTATTTTGGGTGTTCATGCCTTTCGGAAGCCAAATTCAGACTGATGATGCGCTATTTTACGCAAGATCTACCGGCCTCGAAACTCGCCGCGCTGAGTGATGTAAGCTGCCCGACGATCAATCAACGGTTCTTCAATCTACGACCTAGAATTGCCCCGCTTTGTGCGCCTCATCGCCTTTTCCCGGCGAGGTTGACGGGGATGAATCCTCTTTTGGCGCTCGCCGTGTTCGGGGAAAAAGGGGGCGTGGAGCCGGGGGTAAAATAATCGTCTCCGGAATCCTGGAACGGCAGGGAAAGGTCTACACGGAGATCGTCCCGGATGCCTCCAAGAAGCCGCTACAGGCCGCGATTCGGGGCCAGATAGCCCTCGATAGCATCATCTCATCCACTCGGATGGTTAGAGGGGCTACAATTGGTTGGTAGTAGACATGGGTTATGAGAAGCATCTCCGCGTCCATCATGGTAAAAACGAATTTGCGTGAGGCAATTGCCATATCAACGGCATTGAGTCATTCCGGTCATATGCTAAACGGAGGCTTGCAAAATTCAAGGGCATTCCCAAACATACGTTTCATCTACACCTCAAAGAAGGTGAATTCAGATTTCATCATCGAGAGGAAAATCTCTATGATAAAATATTCTCTCTGCTGAGCGAAATCCTCTCTCAAAGTTATTTAGACCCTTGGATTTATTAAGTGGTCGTTTCATTGGGTGAGAAGAAGCGGCGGCTGTCGAAGGGAAAGTTCGTTCTAAGCATGGCATGGATGGCGAGCAAGAGTTTGCGCATGACCGCGCAGACAGCCTGGAGCTCCTTGAGCGCGGGTGCCGATAAGATGGCGGTAGAAGGTCCTGACAAAGGATTGCTGGAGTGCTTCATCCGCCGTGAGCCGTGAGGTCGAGGACCTGGCGGCATAGGTACTCGATCTGAGCGTCGAAGTGGGCGATGCTCTGGTGCCGGCTAGCGATCAGGAAGTCGGGTGTCGTCGTGGTTTGTTGCGCCGCATGGAGTTGGTTTGGGTGCGGAGTTGGTTGGGCGCGGCCGCTGTGGTGCGCGCAGGCGCGGATGCCAGGGCCGGGTCGTCGGGGCGCTGCCAGGGCGTAAAGGGCATGTGCTGGGCGAACTGAGCCAACACCGCGGATCGACGGCATCGGTCTTGGTGCGGGTCTGCATGCCTCGGCGAAGCGTTTGGCAGCCTTGGGGTTGATCACCATGCGGGCCAGCCCAGCGTCATCCAGAGCGAGGGCGAGGGCGCGGTGATACTGGCCGGTCCCTCTAGGCGGACACGGCTCACCTTCGCCTTACGCAGGCGGTTGCTCAGGGGCGCGTGGCCCTGGGGGGTGTTCTTGAGTTCGCAGGGCTTTCCCATGCGGCCACCGCGGTGGATGACTAAAGTAACGGTTTTGCTGCTGACATCAATTCCGGCGACCTTCATGTTCGGTTCTCCCGTGAGTAAAAACCCGTTAGGATGGTGACTTGGTTCCCCGACCCTGGACCCTCGTCTACCGACCTTGTGTATGCAGGTTCACGAGCACCGCTCACGGCCTCAGATACTCTCCGGCATGGACGAAGAGGGCGGGGAGACAATCTGTCCGTTCAGGCTCGAGGACTCAAGATGGGACCGGCTCCTCCAGGTTCTCTCCATCAACTCCCTTTATAACCTTCCTTGGCATTTCCCTGGAAACAGAACATACAAGGGTGGGCAAAGGCGCACCCCACTGCGCCGGCGATCAAGCCGCCGGCCGGTAAGTGCGCTGTGCCCAACATCCACGCCTATCTTTCCCAACCAGGAATCGATGGGCACGCTTCACTTGGTGCATCCTGCAAACCGCCGTGGTCTGGATTCCTCTGAGGAATGAACGCGCCCGGAGCCTATCTTGCTGGGTGCTTGCTTTTGCTTTGCCCATCCTTGAATGTCAACACCCCTAGTTCACCGCAATCAGGGTTGAACAGGCACCATCATAGATGACGAACGAAAACCCCGACCAAGACGAGCAGACCCCACGGACCGAGCAAACCGATCAGGCTGAGCAGGTCAGGCATATTGATCAGCCCCGGCAGGCGGAACAGACCGAGCTGACCAAGGGGGGCGATTTGGCCCGTGCCACCCAAGTCCTGCCCGGTCTCATCCACCTGCTGCCGGTGGCCGCACGCCCCTTCTTTCCGGGACAGGCGGTTCCCCTGCTGATGAGCGCCCAGCATTGGGCCAAGACCCTGAAGGCGGTCGGCGAGACCGAACATAAGGTTCTGGGCGTGGTTCTGGTGCGCAACGAGACCGCAGAAGAGGCGACCGCGGAGGATTTCCACCCGGTCGGTACCGCTTGCCGCGTCCATCGGGTACACGAACGGGACGGCATACTCCAGGTATTGGTGGAATGCCTGCAGCGCTTTCATCTCGATGGTCTGGTCAGCACCAAGACGCCTTTCTCGGCCCAGGTGGGCTACCTTGCCGAGCCCGCTGGGCCGCCGGACGATCAGGTCAAGGCCTACGCCATGGCCGTAATCAACACCATCAAGGAGCTGCTGCCGCTCAATCCCCTCTACGTCGAAGAGCTACGTATGTTTCTGGACCGCTTCGGTCCGGAAGACCCCTCCCACCTGTCGGACTTCGCGGCCAACCTCACCACCTCCACCAAAGACCAGCTCCAGGAGGTCCTGGAGACGGTCGACCTCTTGCCGCGCATGGAGAAGGTCCTGGTCCTGCTCAACAACGAGCTGGAGCTTGCCCGCGCCCAGCAGAAGATTCGCAGCGCGGTCGAAGAACGCATGCAGACCCAGCAGCGCGAGTTTTTTCTGCGCGAGCAGCTCAAGGCGATCCAGAAAGAGCTGGGGATCGCCAAGGACGACCGTACCGCTGAGCTCGACAAGTTCAAAGAACGCCTGGAGAAGCTCACCCTCACCGAAGAAGCCCAAAAACGGGTGGACGAGGAGATGGATAAGTTGGCCATGCTGGAAACCGGCTCCCCCGAGTACGCCGTCACCCGCAACTACCTGGACTGGATCACCCTGCTGCCCTGGGGCAGGCACTCCAGGGACAAGCTGAACCTCAAGCGCGCCCGGCGCATCCTGGACAAGGACCACTACGGGCTCGAGGACGTCAAGGAACGCATCCTGGAGTTCCTGGCTGTGGGCATCATGAAAGGCGAGATCGCCGGCTCCATTATCTTGCTGTCAGGTCCTCCCGGAGTCGGCAAGACCTCCATCGGGCGCTCCATCGCCGACGCCCTGGGCCGGCGGTTTTACCGCTTCTCAGTGGGCGGCATCCGCGACGAGGCCGAGATCAAGGGCCATCGCCGTACCTACATCGGGGCCATGCCCGGCAAATTTCTCCAGGCCATGAAAGACGCGGGTACCGCCAACCCGGTCATCATGCTCGACGAGATCGACAAGATCGGCGCCTCCTTCCACGGCGACCCGGCCTCGGCCCTGCTCGAAGTGCTGGACCCGGAGCAGAACAGCGACTTTCTCGACCACTACCTGGACCTGCGCTTCGACCTATCCAAGGTCCTGTTCGTCTGCACCGCCAACCAGACCGATAGCATTCCGGGGCCTCTGCTCGACCGCATGGAAGTGATCCAGCTCCCCGGCTATATCGCCTCGGAGAAGCTGCAGATCGCCAGGAGATACCTGCTGCCGCGGCAAATCAAGCGGGCGGGCCTGGCCAAGGGCGCGATCAAGCTCGATACTCGCACCCTGCGTGCCCTCATCGAAGGCTATGCCCGAGACGCGGGGGTACGGCGTCTAGAGAAACAGCTCGGCAAGATCGTACGTAAGGGCACTGTCAAGCTGCTCGAGGGCCTGGAGTCACCCATCACGGTGACCACAAAGGACCTCAAGGGCTACCTGGGCAGCCCCGTGTTCCGGGACGACCGGCGGCTGACCGGCCCTGGCCTGGCCACCGGACTGGCCTGGACCGCCCTGGGGGGCGCCACCCTCAACATCGAAGCCGTGCGCACCCACAGCTTTACTCGCGGCTTCAAGCTCACCGGCCAGCTCGGCGACGTGATGAAAGAGTCGGCGGAGATTGCCTACGGTTATCTCGTCAGTCGGGCCGCGGAGTTCGGTGCCAACCCTGCCTTCTTCGAGAAGGCCTACATCCACCTCCATGTCCCCGCCGGAGCCACCCCCAAGGACGGCCCCTCAGCCGGGATTACCATCGCCTCCGCGCTCCTCTCACTGGCCCGCAACCGACCGGCGCGACGCATCGCCATGACCGGCGAGATTACCCTCACCGGCGAAGTATTCCCCATCGGTGGCGTGTGCGAAAAACTCATCGCCGCCCGCCGCGCCGGCATCAAAGAGATTATCCTGCCGGAAGATAACCGGGGCGAATTCGAGGAAGTTCCCGAACACGTGCGCAAGGGACTGAATGTACACTTCGCGTCCCATTTCGGGGATGTGGTGCCGCTGCTGTTTCGTGAGTCGAGACAGAGGCAAGCGTAACCATTCAGCCTCACCTCGTCATTCCGGCAGGGAGTGCCGGAATCCGGAAGCCGTGGGCGGCAAAAACCTGAGGACCTGAACCATTACCTTGACTCGACATGACGATTTGTTGGGGTTCGCAAGCTCACCCCAACATGCGCGCCAAGCAGTGGGTCATCATGGCCGGCCTCGATCCACGCCAGCACCCGTCCGGCTCCAGCGCGAGCAAAAAGCCCCACCTGTCCAAGGCCGGGAACCGTTACTTGCGGATCGCTCTCTATATGCCCGCTCTCAGCGCCGCTTGCCATGACCCCAATGTCAAGGCCTTCTACCGCCATCTTATCGGCACCCGCGGCTCAAAGGAGCTCCAGGCTGTCTGCGCGGTCATGCGCAAACTCTTGCTCGCCATCCATGCCATACTTAGAACGAACTCCCCTTCGACAGCCGCCGCTTCTTCTCACCCAATGAAACGACCACTTAATAAATCCAATTTATAGATCAGTGGTCACTTTTTGGGAATCAGGTGACAAAATGATCTTGCACGGGAACAGGGTATCTACGGACTACTTTCTATTTAGGGTGGACTTTTAGAAAAGATTGTATGTGCCGAATTGCAAGGCGGATGGACGAAAGAGAAAAGGCTGAAGACGCCAGATATACTCTGGAAATGTGGTCTATCCGCACTTTGACATTGATGATATAGATCATGTGGAAGACGCCGATCTGGAATGGATGAACCTGAACGCCGGAGAGCTGGAGGATATCAAGTGTCTTATGGAGAAACTGACCAGGAAGGCGGAGAAACTCGAAGCAAAATGGAAGAAAAAAGCCGGTTATTGATCGAATATTATACCCCATGCTTTAATCTCCAAAAAAACTAGAAATAGAAATATCAAGATCTTAAATTAGGAAATTCCGAAAAGAAAATCTTTGCGCGCCCGAGGCAAGTTCATATGTCAAATAAGCTTACACAATATCAACTTTATCGTTTTGAGAAGAAATCAGTAATTTCGGAAATTATAGCAATTAAAAGGACACCCGTTTTGTTTGACCTGACCTTTCTGCTGGACTAGCATTCTCCTCAACCCAACAAACAGCCAGGGGCTTGCCATAATCGCTCTCCATTCGGTCCCCGTATGAGGAACCCCTTACTATCATTATATATGCCACTGCGTGCGCCGTGCCTTTTTGTGTGGCAAGGACAGTTCTCCGGTAAGATAATGAACGAGTCAGTGTGCAATGAAATCTCTGTGGTCGGGTATTGTACTATTCGCGCAAACACTGATTTAATCGCGGACTTTCCTATTTTAAGGTCTTGATATTTTCCCCATATGGTTCATAATTGATTTTCATCATTCGGTGAAAGTAGTCTGTGCAGGATGGGATGTCGTGAATATCATGCGGGTTTCCGATCAGTTCCCGGCCCAAGGGGATTGCCTCGCTCATCTTGAGTAAGCCAGGTGGAGCGGCAAACCGATCTGTCCCTATTGCGGTTCCGCCAACACCACGCGCATCAGCACCGCCACCGCTGCTACGACTGTAAGACCTCGTTCAGCGTCACCGTAGGCACTATCTTCCACCATATGCATCTACCACTTCAGAAGTGGTTCTTGGCGATCACGCTCATGTTGAACGCCAAGAAAGGACTATCCGCACTACAGCTTTCTCGCGATTTGGACGTGAAGAAGAACACCGCTTGGCGGATCACCATGCAGATTCGCAAAGCAATGACGCAGGCCGAGCAACGTAGCCTTCTGACCGGCATCGTGGAAATGGACGAGGCCTATATCGGCGGAAAGCCACGCAAAGGCATCTGGCACGAAGATGACAAGCCAGGCAAGCGCGGCATAAGTTATTACCTCATGCCGTCATTAAGCATCAGGATTGGTATGTAGATGGCAATATCCACACGAATACCATTGAGGGTTTCTAGGCATTGCTGGAGCGCGGCATGTTCGGCCAGTTCCTCAGTGTCAGCCGGAGCACCTTCGACGTTACGTTGACGAGTTCCGCTATCGCTACAATCTGAGAAAATCTGATCCTTGCTTGGCATTCGACCTGACCATCTATTATGGATAGGGGTGGCATTATGAAGAAACCCCTTGTCATCGCTGGCGCACCGGATAAGCCGCTGATGATTGGAGATGTCGAGGTTCCATGCTATGTGCTTTCAGATGAAACGCGCGTGCTTAGCCAGCGTGGGTTTCTTGTCGCAATTGGTCGTTCGTCCTCACTGTTCTCACAAGGGATCGGCGACGACAAACTACCAGTATTCTTGGCATCTGATCGCTTAAAACCCTGAGTCTAGATAACTTAGAGAGGATTTTCGCTCAGCAGAGAGTATTTTATCATAGAGATTTTCCTCTGAAATGATTCAAGGGTATCTTGATCATCATGATAAGCACCCGAATCATAATGATGATGAGTTTCGCGTGACCCCGACTTTCATCAGTTGGCTTCAGCCAAAACGCGGCTTTCAGCCGCGAATCATACTATGGACTTTAGTCCATAGTGGTTGATTTCCAATGAGTTAGCGGCAGCGACAACTCCTGTCGAATTTCAGCCTTCAGGCGGGGGAAGATCGGCTTATGGGTATAAGGCTACGCTTTTGCCGTAGGTGTGTGACGTTTACCTTGAAGCGCGGGATGCTGGTGCGTTGCTCCCATCTCCGCTTCACATCGCTAATTCTTGAAAAGTTCATTGCTAAAGAACTCCGGCCCTGGACCAAAAATTTTCCATACGAATTCTACAAGTAGATATTTCGACTCAAGGGCTGGTCCGAATCTGATGGCATCAAAAGGCCCAGTGTTATCGGTCACTACACCAACGATTTTGTCTACAGCCGCTTGGTTCCTAGCGTACTAGATGAACTTCGGGGCTTAATCCGAGGCTCCCATTAGGCCGCCGCAGCAATCGACACCATCAATGGTTTACACCTGAATTTGGGCATTAACTAAAGGAATACTTGACAGCCGTCATAGCACTAATGCGCGCAGCACTGAACTGGGTAGCTTTCGCCGCAGCCTTCAACGCGCATTTCCAAGATATGGTGAAACTATGTCTTTGTCACTTGATGATCAATTTTAAAAGGAAATTCCAAATGAATACACGCTCAGGTTGTGAGATAAACGAGCAACCAGGTTTGGAGGGTTTTGGGTACGAGTGTTGGCTTACTTCATTGATATGGCAATATTAGTTTCAGTAGGGATTGCAATCTTTCCTCCTGCAGGGGTCATCTTGTCACTACTTGAAGGAAATGAACTCCCCGCTGTTCGATGCTTTTAATTTGTCCATGGCCTGGATTTATTTCTCAGTATTGGATTTATCGTCATGGCAAGCGTCGGTCGGGAAAAACTTCGGGTTTGAAGGTTGTCGATAAAAATGGCGGTCGTATTTCTTTCGGTAGAGCTACAGGCCGACACTTCGCTAAAATCATCTACGGATTGACCATCCTTATCGGATACATGATGGTTGGTTGGACAAAGAGGAAGGAAAGTCTACACGAGATGATTGCAGGTACACTTGCTTATCAGGATCGAAAAAAGCGGTAAACTTCCTCTCTGAGTAGAGAGAGAAAAGCCCCGTTAATAGACTGGTTACTGAAATCAAGATCTTAAACTAGGAATCTATCTGTTTCACATAGGTCGGCTTGATCTCGGGATTGCGACCATGGCCACAGGTAAAGCTTGCGGAGAAAAACCCCAGTATGCCTGCATGGAATAGGATCTTGTGTCCCTGCTTCCTGCCGTCCCGCACCTCGAATCCCAGACCATCGCACCAGGTCCCGGCAGCGCGTTGTGGCCAGGGTGTCGAGGAAGGCTTTGAAACGATCCTCGTTGCTCATATGACGCCATATATATTATAGTGCCTAATTTCGTCATTGTTAGGGTTTCTGCCCTCCTTCTTATCGGTGGTGCTTAACAGGTAAAGGTCGAGATCGCAAACTGTCCAAACTGGGCCACTACCAAACATTAAAAAGGTTTGTGTTCTTTCCCCCAGACTCATGTATAATCGATAGTTTACATACATGCGCGTGGTTGTTTTGGATCAGGGCTGAACATGGTATCGATTCGCTTGTCCCGGGGTGGCGCTAAGAAACGCCCCTTCTATCAAATCGTCGTTGCTGACGGGCACCTGAAGCGTGACGGTCGCTACATCGAACGCATCGGCTTTTTCAATCCGATCGCTACCGGCGGCGAGGCGCGGCTGCGACTCGACCGTGCACGCGCCGAGTATTGGATCGGCCGGGGGGGCCAGCCGTCCGAGCGTGTTACCAGGTTGCTGAAGGAATTGGCCGCTGAGACCGATGAGGTCGTCGCGACACCGATGTCGTCCACCGCGGAGTCTGCCGAGGCCTCTGGCGAGGCTGGGAAATCTGCCGCTTCCTGACCCGAAGCGACGGGACTCGGTCGGCGTCGGGATGGAGGACCAAGCGCAACCGGGGATGGTGGTAGGCCGCATCTCGGGCCTTTACGGCGTGCGGGGTTGGGTGAAAGTCTTCTCGGAGACCGAGCCCCGTGACAACATCCTGACCTATAACCCCTGGTATCTGGGTGCGGGGCACAAACCGTGGGGACTGGCCGAAGGCAGACTCCACGGCAAAGGCCTGATCGCCCGGTTGGCGGGCTGTGAGAACCGGGATCGGGCCGCTGCCTTGCTGGGGCTGGAGATTAGGATCCGCCGTGATCAGCTGCCGCGACTCGGGGCCGATGAGTTTTATTGGACCGACCTGGTGGGGCTGAGCGTCGAGACCCTGGAAGGCAGGTCCCTGGGTCGGGTCGAGCGGGTATTTGCTACCGCCGCCAACGACGTGCTGGTGGTCGACGGGGACCGGGAGCGGCTACTGCCGTTCCTCTGGGATCGAATCGTCAAGGATGTGGATCTCGGGTTGGGCCGGATGCGAGTCGACTGGGACCCGGAATTTTAAGGGTCGGGGATAGGGGCTGTGCGTTTCGACGTCATCAGCCTGTTCCCGGATCTGTTCCGGATCCTCGCGGGGCACGGCGTGGTCGGGCGCGCGCTGGAGCGCGGTAGCGCGGAGTTGCACCTGTGGAACCCGAGAGATTACACGCGAGACCCCCACCGCACGGTGGACGACCGGCCCTACGGTGGAGGGCCAGGTATGGTCATGAAGGCGGAGCCGCTGCAGGCGGCCATCGAGGATGCCAAGCGCGTCGCCCCGGACAGTGAGGTGGCCTATGTCACACCCCAGGGCCGCACTCTGGTTCAGGACGCAATTGCGGAGATTGCCGCGAAGCCTGGCTGGATCCTGATCGCCGGTCGCTACGAAGGGATCGACGAACGGCTGGTGGAACGCTATGTAGACGTGGAGTGGTCCATCGGCGACTATGTGGTGAGCGGGGGTGAGCTGCCCGCCATGGTGATCATGGACGCGGTGATGCGCCTCCTGCCGGGGACCCTGGGGCACGGAGACTCGGCTCGGGAAGACTCCTACGCCGACGGTCTGCTAGATTTTCCGCACTACACCCGCCCCGAGACGGTCGTGGGCGTGCGCGTGCCCCAAGTGCTGTTGAGCGGCGACCATCAGGCTATCGCCCGCTGGCGGCTGCGGCAATCCCTCGGGCGTACTTGGCTGCGACGCCCGGAATTGTTGGAGCGCAGGGGATTGAGCGCCGAAGAGAAGGCGCTGTTGAATGACTTTATCCAAGCACATCGGGATGCTAAATGAGTACAGGAATGAGAGGACTATGAATATCATCGATGAGCTCGAGCGGGCACAGATGAACCGCGATGTCCCGGACTTCGCGCCCGGTGACACCCTGGTGGTACAGGTCAAGGTCAAGGAAGGGAATCGTGAGCGTCTGCAGGCCTTCGAGGGCGTCTGCATTGCCAAGCGCAACCGGGGCCTCAACTCGGCCTTTACCGTGCGCAAACTCTCTCACGGTGAGTGGGTGGAGCGCGTCTTTCAGACCTACAGTCCCGCGGTTGCCGGCATTCAGGTCAAGCGCCGGGGCGACGTGCGACGGGCCAAGCTTTACTACCTGCGCGGCCGTACCGGTAAGGCGGCGCGGATCAAGGAGAAGGTCTGATACTCGGAAAAACCCTCCCCAAACAGGAGGGTGTCGTAAAAGCACTTTTTAGAAAAGTTGGCATTAAACAGTAATAGGAAATTCCCCGGCTCTGCCGGGGAGACAGAAACAGTTTGACATTTCCGGGAGTCCATCTGGGACACTCCGGTCGTGAGCCGCCAAGCACACGGCGGAGAGGAGAGTCCCGATGGACGAAGCCAAAAGCTTCAGTCACTCCAAGTGGGAGTGTAAATAGCCTGTGGTTTTTGTTCCAAAATGCCGGCGTCGGACCTTGTACGGGCAATTGCGACGCCATCTCGGAGAGGTTTTCCACGCGTTGACTCGACAACGCGAGAGCCGGATCGAAGAAGGGCACCTGGTGCCTGACCATGTACATATGCTGATTTCGATTCCACCCGAGTATGCGGTGTCACAAGTGGTTGGGTACATCAAGGGGAAGAGTGCGATCCACGTGGCGCGCGTTTATGGTGAACGCAAGCGCAACTTTCGCCCGCAGGGCCTTGGCCAGGGCCTTCGCGTAGCGCCGGGTGCGCAGACCCGGACCCGGTATCTCGACCCGGCCCCAGCGCGCTTCGAGCCAGCGCAGCAGGCCCCCATCGAGCGTCTCTTCGGGGTAAACGAGGAGCTGTCCCAGCGCAACCGAGGACAGCAGGCTTGAACGCCCAAGTGCGCCTTCCCATCAGTGCGCCGTCCAGCGCCTCCAGGGGTTTTTCGCGGAAGCGTGCCAGCCAGCGACCGGCGGCCTCTTCCAGGGCAGCTACGCTGCGGTGCTCATAGCGGGATCCCCTTCCCGAATGTCGGGTGCTCCGCCGTCCACAGGCGAACCCGTACCAGGTGACAAGCGCGCTGTCTGCCTTCGGGTCCGGGGCGGTGGGACTCAGGAAGAAGTATTCAAAGAGATCGCCGTCCAGGACCGTCGGCACTGCCACCTGTCCGTCCCAGGCGGGTCGGCAACCCACCCTTACCTCCGATAGCGGAAATTGCCCGCAATGGCCCGCTTCTCGGCGGGTGCCCCGGCGACCAATCGCCCGTTCACGAAATCCGTCAATCGAGGGTGCATCAGGTCCCGTTCATGCGTGCGCCGGAAAAAATAACGGCTCATGGGGCCACCGGCAAGCCGGCGCTACCGCGCCTGGTGGACCACCTCTGACCAGTACCCGGAGGCTGGTAGCGGCTTATTCCTCGATAAGCAGTTTGTACGCGCCCGCCCTGGGGCCGGCGGCAAGGTGGGCGTGGATAAACCGTTTCCAGCTACCGGCTATCAGTCGACGGCTGTCGGTAGGGTGGCTGTGCCCACCACCGGTTTGCCGGATCGCTTTTTTTATACTCAATCTCGTCCCGACGCTACTCTACCAGGGCCACGGCCTTTACCTGGGCATAGACCCACTTACCGGGAGTCAGCTGCAGGAGCGCGGCCGATTTGCGGGTGATCCCGGCCAGCAGGGGCGTGCCGGCGAGGTCCAGGCGCACCAGGATGCGCGCCGGGTCGTTCTCCGCCAGCCCCTCGACCAGGGCCGGGAAGATGTTGAGAATACTGGTGTCGGTCTGGGGTTGGAGGGTGATGCTGACATCGCGGGCCAGCACCCGCAGGCGCGCTTTGTGGCCGATGGGCAGGTCGGTGTGGGCGACACTGAAGCGGCCGCCGGAAAAATCGAGATAGCTCAGGTGATAGGCCGGGTCGTGGGCCGTGATCTCTGCCTCGATAATGGCATCGGCCTCAGCGCCTAAGTCACGAGCGAGGTCGAGGCGGGCCCGCAGGTCGCCGAGGCGGCCTGCGGCACGCACGCGCCCGGCCTCGAGCAGGACCAGATGGTCAGCAAGCCGCGCGACCTCGTCAGGGGCGTGACTGACATAGAGTACCGGCATCGCCAGCTCGTCGTGCAGGCGCTCCAGATAGGGTAGGATTTCCTGCTTGCTCTTACGGTCCAGAGAGGCCAGGGGCTCGTCCATCAGCAGTAATCTCGGGCTGGTCAGCAAGGCCCGGGCGATGGCTACGCGCTGGCGTTGCCCGCCGGACAGGCGATCCGGGTGTCGCTCCAACAGATCCCGGATCCCCATTAGGCCAGCGACTTCATCGGGCTGCACGCGGCGCTCGCCGGGGGCGATGCGCATGAGGCCGTATTCAAGGTTGCGCCACACCGACAGGTGCCGGAATAGGCCCGCCTCCTGAAACACATAACCGATCGGCCGCCGATGGGGTTTCAGGAACAGCTGCCCGGCGTCGTCCTGCCAGGTCTCGGCGCCGACGCGGAGCCGGCCGGCCATGCGCTGCAACCCCGCCACGCAGCGCAGGATGGTGGTCTTACCGCAGCCCGAAGGGCCGAACAGGGCGGTAATACCGTACATCGGGCACTCGAATCCGACATCGAGCGAGAAGCCGCCGAGCGATCCCGCGAAACGTGCCTGGATCTGTCCGTCTTCGCGCGTCACCGCCTAGGTCCTGTTGACAATGGGTAGATACTCTGTTCCAAAGCAAGACCGATCCGCCACCGTCTGCGCTGGAATGGCGAAGTTGTTGGTCAAGAAGTTGAACGTCTTGCTGGTCTGAACATCGTGGTAGCGGATATGGCGTAATGGCAGGGGGTAGTCACGCACGGACTTAACTCCGCTCAGCGCAATGGTCCGATCGCATCTGGCAAGTCGAAGGGCGGGTTGACGACAAAATCCTGGCCCTGACGGACGCCTTGGGCAACCTGGCCCGCTTCGTCCTGCTCCCCGGGCAGCGGGGATACCGTCGGCGTGGCCCCACTCATCGAGGATATCGAACTCGGCGGCCTGATTGCCGACAAGGCGTTCGATTCGAACTGGATCATCGAAGACCTGAGCGAGCGCGGCGCGCAAATCGTCATTTCCCAGCGTCCGCGATGCCAAAATCTACAAATGGTGCCGTCTGATCGAGAACTTCTTCAGCAAACTCAAAGAGTTCAAGCGTATCGCCATGCGCTTTGCGTCCTAATTCCCAAAAAGTGACCACTGATCACTACTGTCCGGGGAAATTATCAAATAGATTCCGTTGGTTATGGGTACAGGCGGTATCGCTTCTGGATTCCATTCTAGTAACCAACAAAGCTAGCAGAATGTTTTCGAATAAGGTCAGGTTCAGAATCTGTAAAGTTGTGTAGAGATCCGAATTGCTGTCAAGGCGATTCTTGATGATAGCGACGAGGATGTAAACTGAGATAGCGATCCAAATCTGGTTTTTGACCGCGTTCTCGGAGGTCCCGAAGAACGATTTGATGTGTAGGTGTTGCTTGATCCACTTGAAGAACAATTCAACTTGCCAGCGGTATCGGTAGAGAAGCGACAAAACCGATGAAAGCTTCGAGGCCATGATCTATGCCTGCGCCGCACTCATCAACTCACGATGAATCTCAACAGACCCTAGGTTGCTTTTTTAGACAGCCTCTTAAGTATTTCCATCTCCTGAGGGTACCTGACCTTGGGGTAAATGCAGAAGAGGCAACAACATGTCCATAGTAGAAGCTTTCCCTTTGGTTGAGGCGTTACCATACTCTGATAAATTTCAGTTGATGCAGGTCCTATTAACCCAACTTGCACGGGAAGAAGGCGTCTCTCTAGAAATGGGGACTAAACCAATATTCTTCAGCGTATGGCAGACAGACAAGCACCCTCTCATATTGCCGATCCTGTGGCTTGGCAAAGAGAGATTCAGAAGACTTCCAGAGTGCGAAAGGTTGCTGATCCCGTAGCCAATCTTCAGCTCAGCCGAAACCGTCCGACGGGACACCCGATCATCCGGCTCATGGTATTTGTACTGGTTGCCGGATGCGCTTCGCCGCAATTGCAGGAATCCGCCGACGTATCGGGCCGTGCCCGCCTCGGTATCAAAGAGGCGATCATGGCTAACGGCTACCGCCTACCTCTGCCAGGAAGCGGCCAAAGGCAAAAGCCGCATCACGATCATGCTGGACAATGATGTGTCGATGGCATTTCGGGCGAGGGCCGATGCCGAAGGCATCGGCTACCAGACGCTGATCAATCAGGCTCTGAGAGAGACACTAAGCGTGCGGCCTGTCAATGAGGCGACGCTGCGGAAGATCCTGCGGGAAGAGCTGGCGGCTGCCCATTAACCGGTGGTAGGAGGTTGCGGGATACAAGTAAATGTCAAGTCCCGCCAGATTATAGACACGTTTTTTGAAGAGGTTGGGCTGTTTTTGGTACCAGTTTTTCATGGCTTGAAGAGGTGGAATGAGACCTGGCGCCTTTTGGGAGATGTGTTGATTATAGACCTGGACGTAGCGTTTGATGGTATCGGTCAGGTGCTCGGCGGAGTCGAAGCGGGTGGTGGCCAGAACGTCGGCGATGCGCCCGTTGAAGCGTTCGATCATGCCGTTGGTT
>Ga0209364_1000082_pt1 | contig 19852 bp, 19 predicted proteins | sample WorMetHERISLAND2_3_FD_187387 | JGI IMG/M metagenome (GOLD analysis project Ga0209364, IMG submission 187387) | Marine gutless worms symbiont microbial communities from Max Planck institute for Marine Microbiology, Germany - Olavius albidus HERON... | ecosystem: Host-associated > Annelida >... | reverse complement strand
AATAACTGGCTTTTCTTCCATTTGGCTTCGAGTTTCTCCACCTTCCTGGTTAACTTCTCCATAAGACACTTGATATCCTCCAGCTCTCCGGCGTCCAGGTTCATCCACTCCAGACCGGCGTCTTCCAGTATGATCTATATCATCAATATCAAAGTGTGGATAGACCATATTTTCCAGAGTATATATGACGTCTTCAGCCTTTTCTCTTTCGTCCATCGCCTTGCAATATCGTTTGCAGGTCATTTCGTGGGCGAAATCCTCTGGAGAGTCCGTGTAATCCCTGTGATACATAGGGGTCATTGTATTGTATAGAATCTTTCCTCCAAGTCCCGGAGGCCGTCTCTGAGTTCAATATAGAGATTGATCAACTTATTCTCCTGTGATCCCATTGCGTATCCTATCAATCAATGTCAAGACCTTAAACTAGGAAATTCCGATTTATTTTTCTGGTAACCGCGGCAGCGGTCGCGATCCTTACCGCCTGTACACGACGGTACCGGAGGCCGGCCGCTCACAGCTCATCCTTATCGACTCGGCCCAGGAGACCAAGATCGGGTTTCAAACGTTTCGGGAAATGAAACGCAAGGAGCCCACTATCGCCGCGGGATCCAAGGTGAAGCAATTGCAGCGGGTCGGAAAGCGGACCGCGGCGGTGGCGAAAGTACCCCACGCCCAGTGGGAGTTCGTGCTGTTCAAGGACCCGAGCAGCGCCAATGCCTTCGCCCTGCCCGGGGGAGGGGGAAGGTCGGTGCCTATACCGGCATACTTCCGATCACCAGGAACGAGGCCGGACTCGCCACCGTCATTGCCCACGAGATCGCCCACGTCACCGCCCGCCACGGCGCGGAACGCATGTCTCAATCCATGCTGATCGACGTGGGGGGCTCGGTACTGTCCAGTGCGCTGGGGAACAAGGCTACGCACGATATGATCATGCAGGCCTACAGTCTCGGGACGACGGTCGGGGTCGCGCTGCCCTACTCACACACCTAGGAGTCGGAAGCCGATCATGTGGGCCTGCTCTATATGGCGCGGGCCGGTTACGATCCGCGGGAGGCTGTCAAATTCTGGCAACGCTTTGCGGCGCATAACAAGGGGCGCAAAAAACTATTGGAGTTCCTCAGCACCCACCCCTCGACAAGACAAGAATTGCCGCGCTTGAGCGTATGATGCCCAAGGCCTTGCAGGAGTATAAGTGAGTGAAGGCGCGGCGGTGACGGGGAGTCGTCTCAGAGCCCGTTTACGATGTTTGGAGCAACAGTGCCAGAAAAGCCAAGGTGACAAATTGTAAGCTGGTATTGAGCTTTCGCTCGCAGTTTTCCATCACCTTCGACATTTTTCCAACCAAGCAAACGAGCGCTCGACAACCCAGCGTTTGGGGAGCACGGCAAAGGTGCGCAGCTTGTTTCGCTTAGCAACCGTTACCGTGGCCCCCAGAAGGTTGTATACTGCATCGGCAAAGGGCTGCCCGATAACCGCCATCAACCAGCAGGTTCGTCACCGCGGACAAGCGTTCTTGATGTTCACAGAACGCCACCAATGCACCTGCTCGGTCGGTGACATCCGATGTGGTCACGGCAATCGCATGGGGGAGCCCTTGCGTATCCACGGCACGATGGCGTTTGATGCCGGATATCTTCTTACCCGCGTCATACCCCTTCTGCCCGGCCAGATCCATATTCTTTACGCTTTGCGCATCAACGATCACGAACGTTGTCTTCTCGTTCCAACCACGGCTGATACGGACCGCGCCAACCCCATTTTTTTACGCCTGCTCAAGCAGGCTGAACGCTTCCTCAGAGGGTTTTTGATTCCATTGACGAAAGTATTTATACACCACCGGCCAGTTGGGGAAATCACCCGGGAGCATTCGCCATTGGCAGCCACTTTTCAATACCTACCAGAACCGCGTAAAAAACATCATATAAATCAATAACTCTTGGCTTGTCCTTCTTCTTGGTTTACTCTAATATGGCTCGGATGGACGCAAACTGCTTTCGGCTTATATCACTTGGGTAGGTGTTTCTCATCGCTCTTTCTCCGTGTCAGAATCTCTTTGTCTCTTAGATCGTAAACAGGTTCTCAGGGCCTGTTGACAATTGGTAGGATGGGCAAAGTAAGCCTCCGGTAAGCTGGGCCCAAGGTTTCGATCATTCCACGCAGATTCCTAGGGGTAGTCCTGAAATCTACAGGATAGAGCACGAGGTTGCGCTAGGCTTTGCCTGCCCTGTCACCCTACTACATTGCAGCACTACCCGGTTGGGAAAGCCCTGCACAATGACCAGCGATCGAAGCCATCCGGTACCGGTAACATGAACGAGCAGGACTTCTACGGAAGCGTTATCCGCAAATGGACGCAAATAAATGCAACGGGATTCAGGTATCTATGATCTCTGCGGCTTGATGATCGGCATGATAGGAAGAGCGCACCATGGCCCCGCTGGTCACCTTGGCGAAACCCATCGCCTTACCCGCGGCGCCTAACCGCTCGAATTCAGCCGGTGTCCAATAACGCAGCACTGGCAGGTGCGAACGGCTGGGCTGCAGGTATTGTCCCAGGGTCAGCAAGTCGCACCCGTGAGCACGCAGATCGGTCATGACCCCGATAACCTCGTCCTGCTCCTCGCCCAGACCTAGTATCAGTCCCGACTTGGTCGGCACGTGCGGGTGACGTGTCTTGAAGTCGCGGAGCAACCGCAACGAGCCCCGATAATCGGCGCCGGGACGAACTCGGCGATAGAGCCTGGGTATGGTCTCGAGATTGTGGTTGAAGACATCTGGTACCGCTCCCCCCGCGAAGGCGTCCAGGGCCATCGCCTCCCGCCCCCGGAAGTCGGGCACCAACACCTCCAGCCTGATGTCCGGGGTCCCGGCACGCACGGCCCGCAAACAGTCCGCGAAATGGCCAACACCGCCGTCACGCAGGTCGTCCCGGTTCACGGCGGTGATGACCACATACGCGAGCCCCATGGCGGCGATGGATCGAGCCAAGCGCTCCGGTTCGTGCGGGTCCGGTGGCCGGGGCCTGCCGTGAGCCACGTCACAGAAGGGACAGCGACGGGTACACAGATCCCCGAGGATCATAAAGGTAGCGGTGCCATGCCCGAAGCACTCCCCCAGATTCGGGCACCGGGCCTCTTCGCACACGGTAGCGAGCTTGTCCGCGCGCAGCAGCCGCCTGATACGCGCGACATCCGGTCCGAGCGGCGCTTTGGCCCGGATCCATGGTGGTTTGCGCAGAGGCGTCCCGCCCGTCTCTACCTTGACCGGGATGCGCACGACCTTGTCCCTGCCCCGCTGGTGGGTCTCGGGGGTAGTGCGAGAGGGGGCCATCAGAGGATCCGGGTGGTAGCGGTTAAATTCAAGTGGCATGGTTATGCGATCTGAGGTAACGGGTCATATCCCCACTGTTTTTGCCATCCCTGGCATCGGCGGATTTCGGTAATCCCTGCCGGAATGACGCAGTAGGCACCGGCTTACCGGCGCTTAGGTTGATCACGGGGCCGGGTTGCAAGCAAGGCAGTCTAATGCGCGGGCTCGCCCCACACCTATCGCCGAGAGATCCAGCGATACCAGAGTGCGCCCAGGCGATAGGCGCGTGGCAAGCCCGCGCCTACCGGCCTTGTGACTATCTTGACTGACCGACTCGGCTAAGGTCATGTTTTCGCGTGCGATCAAACGATTCCGCCGAGCGTGCGCTGCGTCTCGGTCAGGTGCCGGAGCAATTCGGCCACCTGGTCCGTGTCGCGTACCTGGTAGAGGGCGGCACTGGGCTGGGGTGGGCGGTCCGATACCAGGATGCCCAGGCCACGACCACGCACGGTTCGAAAGGCGTCTTCGTCGGTCACATCGTCGCCCACATAGATGGGCAGGACCTCCGGACCGTCCAGTCCCAGCTCTGACAACAACCAGCGTACCGCACGGCCCTTATCCCAGTCGATATCCGGCAGCAGTTCGATCACCTCTTTGCCGCCGGTCAGGTGCAGACGTGGAAAGTGCGCCTGCACTCGCTCGACAGCGGACTCCACTGCATCCGACCCTTCGTTGGCCTGCCGGCGGTAATGGACGACAAGAGCGAACCGCTTGCGCGTCAGACGCGCCCTGGGAAAGGCCTTCAGCGCCGCGGTCAGATCCACCGTTGCCCGATCCAGGTCATCCGAGGCATCGATACCCTCGGGGAGCTCCAAGCGTAAATTCGGACCCCGGATCTCCAAGCCGTGGCTGCCGGCATAAGTGATCTCCCGGAGCCCCACCAGCTCGGACACCTCATCGAGGTCACGGCCACTGACCACGACGACCTGCACCACTTGAGCGACGCTGCGTAGAATCAGGCGCATGTCCTCGGAGAGCTGGGCATCCTCCGGTCGATCATGGATGGGCGCCAAGGTTCCCCCGTAATCCAGAAACAGCGCCAGGCGTTTTCCCGCCAGCTGCTTCGAGACCCAGGCCACATCCGTCAAAGGCCTAGGGGACGAACGCCTGTCGATGTCGGTTCCTTCGACATCGACGCGGCACAGATCCCGGACCACGAAGTCTGCACCATGTTCCCGCATCTTCTGTTCCCACCCCCCGTGGTCGACGCCGATGACGATGGCCAAACGTCCGCGCTTGCCGGCGGTAATCCCAACCACGGTGTCTTCGAACACGACCGTCCTCAGAGGCGCCACGTCCAGGAGGCGCACGGTTTCCAGAAAGATGTCCGGGTCCGGCTTGCTGTCCAGATCGAGGCGCTCGGCCTCTATTCCATCAATTCGCGTGTCGAACAGGTCGGTAATCCCGGCCCGTTCCAGGACCAGATCGCAGTGCTTGCTCGCGGAGACCACGGCCGTCTTGATACCCGCCTTACGCAGGCGATGGATAAGGGCGATGGTACAACCGTAAACCGCTATACCCTCTTCTTCGACGATCTGGTCGAAGATCAGGTTCTTGCGATTGCCGAGACCGCAAATGGTGTCATGCTCCGGAGGATCATCGGGTTCCCCCTTGGGTAGGTCGATATGGCGAGCCAGAAGAAAGTGCTTTACGGCCTGGTAGCGAGGTCTACCGTCGATGTAGCGCCGATAGTCGAGGGCACTGTCGAAGTATCTGTAGTCCTCGCCCTGCTGAGAAGCACGTTCGCGCAGATAGGCATCGAAAAGGCGCTTCCAGGCACTGGCCTGGAGCCTGGCGATCCGGGTGACGACCCCATCCAGGTTGAAGATCGCGGCATCGATCTTCTCGCGCGAGATGGTAAACTCAGGTGCACGCATGGCGTGGACCCCTACAGTCCAGATGTTCCATCGGAGTCGTAATTGAAATCCTAACGAGGTTTTGTCTCAGACCGACGAGGCGTGAAATTTTTCATACGGAACCCGAGCCGAGTTTGCTCCTGCCAGTGTGTGGGAGAACCATTGCGTGGGAGAACCATAAAGTTTTAGTCCCGGCCCAGCGCGTCCGTGACTAAGATTTCCGTAGACTGTCTCGATAAACTTCGTCTTCGACACGGTCTCAGTGCTCTGATCGGTGTAGAGTAGAGTCTTGGTGTAATCGAGTGCCACCTTCGTCTCCGGGTCGGCGGCACCGAAGCTGCCACCATAGCCACCGTGGCCGAAGGCCCTCGGACCGGGGCCATAATACATGATCTGATCCCACTACTGTCTGGTGAAATTATCAAATAGATTCCGTTGGTTATGGGTATAGGCAGTATCGCTTATGGATTCCATTCTAGTAACCAACAGAGCTAGAAGAGTGTTTTCGAGTAAGGTCAGGCTCAGAATCTGTAAAATTGTGTAGAGATCCGAATTGCTGTCAAGGCAATTCTTGATGATAGCGATGAGGATGTAAACCGGGATAGCGATCCAAATCTGGCTTTTGACCGCGTTCTCGGAGGTCCCGAAGAATGATTTGATGCGTAGGTGTTGCTTGATCCACTTGAAGAACAATTCAACTTGCCAGCGGTATCGGTAGAGATCCGCCACCGTCTGCGCTGGAATGGCGAAGTTGTTGGTCAAGAAGTTGAACGTCTTGCTGGTCTGAACATCGTGGTAGCGGATACGGCGTAATGGCAGGGGGTAGTCACGCACGGACTTAACTCTGCTCAGCGCAATGGTCCGATCGCATCGAACACCACCGGATTCGTCCCCGGGATGAGAGTAGCGATACCTGTATTTGGTATTAGACTTGGCGCGGATGACGAAGAAACGCCCTGTTCTGTGCAACGTGAACAGGCGCTCGAAGTCCACGTAGCCACGATCCATGATGTAGAAGGCGCCGGGCTCCAGGATCAGTATCAAGGACATTGACGTCGTGTAGCTTGCCGTCGGAGATGTGGATAAAGGTTGGGATGTTGCCTTTTTTGGTTAAGCGAAACAGTGCCCACGGAAAGACGGATAGGCGCAGTCGATGGTAGAGGCATCGAGCGCATAAACTGCGTTGTCAAGATCAAGCCCCAAGTCCTCGTCGGCATACAGAGGGCGAGCGGTGCGAATCAATGCCTGAGCGAGATCTACCTGATACGCCAATCTCAGTGTTCATTCGCGTCGGCACGGCGCTTCTGGAAACGTTGCCCCGGATACCCCTGTGGTACAACTTGTCCTTCTGGGCGCGCAGGCAAACTTCAATATCGCGTAGGCTCTCGCGATGGGTTAACTGCGCGAAGGTCATGCGCAGGTATTGGTCGAGACAGGAAAATGTCTTCTTGTAGCAGTTGCCGTCGTACCGCGCAACGCCTCGATGAAACGCATGCATCGGTAAAGAGTCAATGGCCTGAGAAAAAACAAGCTTGCCGATGTGCATAACCGGGTCCCCAACATCCCCAGACAGGGGGTATTTGGGAGATGCGCGAGGTGATTCAAATCGCTGACACTCTTAAAGTAGCTGTTTTTCATTTCCTTACCAAGGAGTTACGCAACAAGAACAAACGTTTTGTCAGACAGCGGTGACGCCCGATCATTACTGTGCGCCATCCGTAGTGTAAGCGAAGAGCTGCCAACGCTGGAGGGGATCGGGACAGGGCTGGGGGGCGCCCGTCGGTACTTCCACTAAGCCGTCGTTCATGCAGTAAAAAAGACTGCTTTGCGAGCGCAGACAAAAGCCCGGTATCTCCATCGGCAGGACCCGGCGGCCCACATACCGGAAACCGCCGGCCTGCTCGATCTGTTCCCGGGTCACAGTGGGCGCAATCACGCCCCGTAAATACTCTGAGGGGCGCGACAGGCCCGGCCATTGGGTTATCTGCCGGTGCGGCGCATAAAATCGCGTCATGGCGACGATCTGATACCGGTCAGAAAACAAGGGTCCGGGCAGGGTTGCTACCCTTTGTGCCAACTCCGAATAGCCGTGGGTCTCCCGCAGGATCCGGTTGTAGCCATCAGGCAGGGGCAGGACACCCGTTGAGCCGTGCAGCACATACAGACCCACAAGTAGGAGGTTCCCCCCGGCCGCCGTTACCCACATCCGCAGCATGCTCGCGGCCAGCGCGACGAGCGGCGCGGCTGCCGATAAGTACATGACCGGCCAATTGGGCTCGACCTCGCTGAAAGTCGCCACCAGTGCGAAGAAGGCGAGTGGAAACAGGCTCCCGGCGACCAGGAGCGCCCGTGCCGCCGGGTCGAAGACAGTTAGCCCTTGCTCCGGCCCCGTCCCGGACCTGCGAAGAAGACGGAAGAACCCGACGCCTACGGGCAATGCGAGTAGTCCCCACAAGGCGACTTGCGTACCGAAGAAGTCCAACAGGCCACCAAGACCTTCGACTACCGAGCGTTGCTCGAAGGGCAGGGCAGTCGCGACCTGATGATCCCCTGTGGGAACAGACAGCGGATTGGTCACCAGAGTGCCGGTCTCGGTGGAAAAGCCGTGACCGAACTGAAACCGGATGGTCAGCCAATCGTTCTGCGCGTTCCAGAGGAGATTCGGGCCGAACACCAGGAGCGCCAGGAGACCACCCAGATAAGGCCATGGCGTCCGCAGGGCCTTGGGGTCCGCCCACAGGATCGCCCATAGAAAGACCGGTCCCATGAGCACCATGGTGTACTTGCTAAGCAGGCCGAGACCGGTAGCAACCCCCGCGCTCAACCAACGCTGCCGCTCGCCACGCAAGGCCGCCAGGCCTTCGTGCAAGGCGAGGACCCAGGCGAGCCCGAGCGCCGTATCCGGGGTAGCAAGCACCCCGGAGGCAAAACTCGACAAGGTGGCGTACGCAATGATCACGGCGACCACCAGCGAGTTGCCTCGCAGGTTGCAGGCGCGATAGAGGCGAACCAGCACCACCAGCGAGAGCGTAGCAACCAGGAGGGTACCGAGACGTCCGGCAAATGCCGACGCTGGAGCGAGACGGGCGCCGATCCCGGACAGAGCGACCGCGGGGGGGTGATCGAAGTAGCCCCACGCCAAGCTATGCGCCCAATCGAAATAATAGGCCTCGTCCTGAGTGACCGGGAGTATCCAGGCCGCCCAGATCCGCCAGAGCGTTACCAGGACCAGCGTCGCCCATAGCCAAGCGGCAGCGGAATCGAGTTTGCCCTCCGGCCCTTTAGGTCGCATGGAGAGAAAACACTTGGTCAAGTCGGCGCCTGAGAAGTCCGGACCCGCGAAGGATATACTAGCCTCGCATCCTGTGCAGGACGGGCGCTGAACAGTGCGCTGGTCCGTTCACCCTCTATCGCAAAGGGACCCATACGGGAACATGTCCGAGTCCAACCGTTCACCAGAAAGCTGCCCATCGCCCGAGCTGGCGGTGATCGTCCCCGTCTATAACGAGGTCGGCAATATCGAGGCGCTCACGGAGCGGTTGCGGCGCAGTCTCCGGGGATTGAATTGGGAGCTCATTTTCGTCGATGATGACTCCCCCGACGGCTCCGCCGACAAGGCGCAGGAGATCGCACGGCGCGACCGCAGGGTACGGGTGCTCAGAAGGATCGGCCGGCGCGGACTCTCCTCGGCCTGTATCGAAGGCATGCTTGCCACGGTTGCCCCCTATCTTACGGTGCTTGACGGGGACCTGCAGCATGACGAGACACTGTTGCCGTCCATGTTGCGGACACTCAAGCGCGAAGGGCTCGATATCATCGTCGGCAGCCGGTATCTGGAGGGTGGCGGCCTTGGCACCTGGAACCGACGCCGCCGGTCCATGAGCCGGTTCGCCGGCCGCCTGGCCCGGACCTTGATCAACGTGGATCTCAGCGATCCGATGAGCGGATTTTTCATGTTGAACTCGACCCTGCTGCACGACTGCGTGCGCAACCTCAGCGGCGTCGGATTCAAAATCCTGCTCGACATCTTCACCTCATCGCCGCGCCCGCTACATTTCAGGGAAATCCCCTACGTCTTTCGCGAGCGCGGGGCCGGTGAGAGCAAACTCGATAACGCCGTGCTCTGGGAATACCTACTGATGTTGGTGCAGAAGACCATAGGCTCCGTGGTCCCGGTGCGCTTCATCAGCTTCTCGCTGATCGGCGGTTCTGGCATCATCGTGCACATGGTCGTGCTCTGGGCCCTCTTTCGGCTCATGGGCGTCTCGTTCATTACCGGTCAAGCCATAGCGACCCTGGTGGCAATGACCACCAACTTCTTTCTGAACAATATCCTGACCTACCGCGATCTGCGCCTGCGCCGGTGGCAGCTGCTCCGGGGCTGGCTGTCCTTCGTCCTCGCCTGCAGCATCGGCGCGATCGCGAACGTCGGAATCGCCACCTACTTGTTTCAGACCGAATCCTATTGGGTGCTATCGGCGCTTGCCGGCATCCTGGTCGGGGTGGTTTGGAACTATGCCATAACCACGGTCTATACTTGGTGCCATAAATCAGGCTGAACACGTTTTTTCCATCCGAAGCCCGGATTCGACTTAGGACTTCTATGGCCGCCTGTTCTCCACGCAGGGTGCAGAGCAGATTGTCGTAACCCTCGTTGTGGCCCATTGCGGCATAGAGATTGGGATTGCCCCCATTCATGGCGAGGAGTGATTGTACCAGGCTATCGCGCCAGACGCGGACCTCGGCCAATTGCACCGCCGGGTCGGGGGTCGATTTGGATTGGCTCATGTGGACTAATCCGCTGTTTCGGGTACCTTGACAGTCAGGTAGTGGTAAATTTTGGTGGTGCTTAACAGGTAGTGAGGCCTCCCCGTTGAACCTTCGCTCAAAGCCCCTCTCCCTGGAGAGGGTAATCTAAACAGTTATGCACGCGATCTCAATCACTTGCAGTAGGTTAGCGTGGAGTTCGCTGTGCTGATCTTCTCAGGTGTGTTGACATTTTAGAGTGCGCTGGCAAAGCGGCGCGAGCGAATCGAACGCCACCGACGGAGAACACCGGTGGCCTTTGCCGGGAACAGGGGTAGTGGGTCCGGCACACGCCGCGCCGACGGCGTTCTTGGGTCGAGGCGGGGTAGAGAGGCTATCGGATTACCCGCCGTGTCCCGTGGAACGAGGGATATTGCCAAAGCCATTATCGGTGTTTCGATGTTTCCGTTTTGCGGGTGGGTGTGTAACATACGCCCCCATGCCGCAGTATCCGTGGCATCGTTGCGTGCTCTTCAGAGCAGCATGATGGTCGTATGCACTAAGAACTAAAAAAACGGGGGGAAACATGTGGAGCTGATAAAAACAGACATTGCAATCGTAGGGGCGGGAGGGGCCGGTCTACGCACGGCCATTGCCGTCGCCGAGAGCAACCCGGATCTCAAGGTGGCCCTGATCTCGAAGGTCTACCCCATGCGCAGTCATACCTGCGCGGCCGAAGGTGGGGCAGCCGGGGTCATCAAGCCGGACGACAGCCTCGACCTGCATTTCAACGATACCGTAGGGGGCGGTGACTGGTTGACCGACCAGGATGTGGTCGAGTACTTCGTCAACGAGGCCCCCAAGGAGCTCTTGCAGCTCGAACACTGGGGCTGTCCCTGGAGTCGGGAGCCGAATGGGTCCGTCGGGGTGCGACCTTTCGGTGGCATGAAGATTAAGCGGACCTGGTTCGCGGCCGACAAGAGCGGTTTCCATATCCTCCATACCCTGTTCCAGACCTCACTCAAATACCCGACCATCGACCGCTTCGACGAATTCTTCTCGATCGATCTCCTGATGGCGAATGGCCGCTGTCAGGGTGTGGTCGCCATGGAGATGAAGAACGGGCGGCTGTTCCAATTCCAGGCCAAGGCGGTGGTTCTGTGCTCCGGCGGCGCGGGCCGGATGTTTCCCTTCAGCACCAACGGGGCGATCAAGACCGGAGACGGCACGGCCATGGCCTATCGTGCCGGCGTACCCGCCAAGGATATGGAATTCGTCCAGTACCATCCGACCGGCCTGCTGGCGACGGGCATTCTGCTCACCGAGGGGTGCCGCGGCGAAGGTGGCGTGCTGCGCAACAAGGACGGCTATCGCTATTTGCAGGATTACGGGATGGGACCGGAGACCCCGCTGGGCAAGCCGGTGCTGAAGACCATGGAGCTGGGACCGCGTGACCGCCTGAGCCAGGCGTTCTGGCACGAGCAGCAAAAGGTCAACACCATCCCCACCCCCTGGGGCGACAGCACCCACCTGGATATGACCCATCTGGGCGAGAAGCATATCGACGAGCGGTTGCCGCTGGTGCGCGAGCTATCCATTACCTATGCCGGTGTCGATCCGGTGAAGGAGCCGGTCCCCATCCGTCCGGTGGTCCACTATATGATGGGTGGGATTCACACCAACATCGACGCCGAGACTCCGGTACCCGGATTGTTCGCCGTCGGTGAATGCGCCTGCGCCAGCCTCAACGGCGCTAATCGGTTGGGCTCCAACTCACTCACCGAGCTTTTGGTGTTCGGAAAGCGGGCGGCCAGGAACGCAGCCGAGTTTGCCCGCAAGCAGAGTTCCGAGGCAAATGAATCGGAGCTGAAGGGGCAGGCGGACAAGGTGCAGACTAAGGTGCGGGACCTGGTCCAGAAGAACGGCGGCACCGAATCCATCGCCGGGCTGCGCACCGAGATGGCGAAATCCCTGGAAGAAGGCGCGGGGATCTATCGTACCGAGGAGACCCTGCAGAAGACCTGCGACACCATCGCCAAGCTGCGCAAACGCTACGCGGGGATCGAGCTGCACGACAAGAGCAACGTCTTCAACACCGACCTGTTCCAGGCGCTGGAGCTGGGCAACATGCTCGAGTTGGCGCAAACGGTGGCGGAGGGCGCACTGGCCCGGAAGGAATCCCGCGGCTCGCATCAACGATTGGATTACGAGGCACGGGACGACGAGCAGTACCTGAAACACACGCTGGCCTATTCTCAGGGTGACGAAGCGCCCCGGATCGATTACCACGACGTGGTCATCACCAAATCGAAGCCAGGCGTTCGGGATTATTCGGGAGGGGCCAAATGAGCGAGGTACAGCGCAAGAAGGTAGAGCTGGGGCTCGAGATACTCCGCTATGATCCTGAAAAGGATCAGGAGCCGCACTTTCAGACCTATCAGGTGGCGTGCGAAGAAGAGTGGATGATTCTGGATGCCGTCAATCACGTCAAGGACGAGGTAGACACCACGCTCAGCTATCGCTGGTCCTGTCACATGGCCGTCTGTGGAAGCTGCGGCATGATGATCGACGGTCAACCCAAGCTCGCCTGCAAGGCAGCCGTAAAGGATTATGCCGATAAGAAGGTACGCATCGAGCCGCTGGCGAACTTCCCGATCGAGCGGGATCTGGTCGTCGTTCAGGACGACTTCATGGAGAAGCTCAAGCGGGTCAAGCCCTACATCATCCGCAAGGAAGAACAGCCCATCGAAGAGGGCGAGTACAAGCAGTCGCCGGCCGAGCTCAAGAAGTTCAAGCAGCTCACCCTCTGCATCAACTGCCTGTGTTGTTATGCGGCCTGCCCCGAGTACGGGCTGAAACCGGAATTCATCGGTCCCGCGGCCCTAGCCCTGGCCCACCGATACAACACGGACTCCCGTGACCAGGGGTTTTCCGAGCGCTACAAGGAGTTATCCAAGCCGGAAGGGGTATGGGACTGCTCTTTTACCGACACCTGTTCCATTGCCTGTCCTAAGCACGTGGACCCGGCAAGTGCGCTCCAGCAGCTCAAGATCACCACGACCGTCCAGTGGTACAAGGAGCTTATCGGTATAGAGGATAAATGATCATGGCCTATGTGAGATCCTTTCCCAAAACCACCTGGTATCTCAAGGATCGCAATTATACGATCCATATGCTCAATGAGCTGACCAGCGTCTTCGTCGGCCTCTATGCACTGCTCCTGCTGTGGGGGATTGGTGCCGTAGCGAGCGGTCCCGAGGCGTACCAGTTCTTTCTCGAGTGCCTGAAGGGCCCTGGGACGCTGTTGCTCCTATGGGTAACCACCATCGTCATCTTTTACCACGCCATCGCCTGGTTCAAGGTGACGCCCAAGGCCATGCCGATCCAGAAAGGAGAAGAGTTCGTACCCGGCAGTGTGATCGCCGGAGCGCACTATGTCGTCTGGGTCCTGTTTTCTCTGGTCGTCCTGTATTTCGCGGGGGTGTTCTGAGATGGCTAAAGAAGTCAACAAGGCCCTGTTCTGGAGCCTGTTCGCCGCCGGCGGCACCCTGACCGCCTTTGTGTTTCCGGTGCTGGCGCTCATTACCCTCATCGCCGCCTACGGCAGTCCACCCGACAACCTACCGGAGATCATGAAGTTCGAGCAGATGCAGGTTTTTTTAGCGAATTGGTTCGTCAAGCTGGCGGCCTTCGGTACGGTCAGCCTGGCCCTGTGGCACGCTGCCCATCGGTTACGTGTGGGCCTGCATGGCCTGGGACTGCGGGCGGACGGTTTAGTATCAGTCATAGGATACGGCATCGCCTTGGTCGGTACCATCCTGACTGCCTATTACCTGGTGTAGATCTAGTCGTAGGTTGGACAAAGCCCGCCAGGGACCTGTCTGCCGACAGGCAGCGGCGGGCGTGCCCAACAAAGGTGTTGGGTTAGGTTATCCTCCCCACCGTCGGCGCGACTATAGGGTAGGCTGTGCCCCCACCGACCGGACCTTCCGTAGAAGAATCGGGAGAGGGCGGAAACGTGGAAACATGCAGAAACTTTCCGTGTTTAAATACGGAACATTTCCTGCTATTCAATATTGGGCAGCGTAATAGATTAGTATAGATTCGCAGACATACCTTACAAACGAGGCCATATCAAATTATCTCGCGTTTTCTGCAGGGTTCCTCGTAGACTTTCTTATTCATATTAGCCACAAACTAATAAGAAAGCCTTCTGTAGTAAGGCCAGAGAAACAAAAGGAGCTGTCACTTATTAAACTCAGTAGCGACGCCAGAGACAGGCTTAATGTAACGGACAAGGGAGAACTGATTTCGGATTTTTATTGTTCCTTTCGCGTGGAATGACTATCAGTCATTGGCTTAAGTCGGCTTCAGCCGAAGCCCCGATTTTCAGTCGCAGCATATGATTTCGAATCAGTGCTTTCAGTTGGCTTCAGCTAAAACGCGGCTTTCAGTCGCGAATCATACTATGGACTTTAGTCCATAGTGGTTGATTTAACGTTATTTGAGATAAGAAATAAGTTGGAGAACCTATAGAAAATATTTAAAAACTTCCCTCGAAAAGAGGGTCGGGTATCAAAAGCTCTACGAGATGCTAATTGATGATCCTCTTAAGGATCTGCGTAAGCCACTTCTATCAATAGAATGCGTTATAGAAGATTCGGGAGAACACTACTTGCTTTTCAGTGCTCCCTATCTAAATGACTCCAGAAATGACTGGGATGCTCTTTCTATTCGCATTTTTTCCTCAGCCCATCTCGGTATCGCACCTTGTCGGCGGAGGTAAAGGCTGGATGAGCGAGTTTTCTGATAGACTAACTTACCCAACACCGCACGCCAGGCTCAACGCAAGAATTCAAGGCTGTGCTAGCGCGGCATTGGGCGCCTGAGCAAGCCGTCAGATGGCAGAAATGAACGCACTACTCGCACTTGGCCGCGACCTCGTTCAGGAAGTTGTTCGCTACCCGAAACAACTCATCTGTGTTGTCGATAATCTGTCCACGTGCCCTTGGTCGACGGTTTCTATTTGGCTGACCGAAATCGATATCCATTTCATGAGCGGTCTGGTTGCGAACACCGAGGATACGTTTGAGTTCGCGCGGGTCCTCTGAGATTCTGCTCGATGGCACGTCAAAGAACGATGCTGCATGCAGCAATTGCTCACCGGATTGAAGACTACTTGACGTCAGATCAACTACCAACTCCTGGATTACTCTATCGCGCGGCTCATCGTCCACAATTATTTCCGCCATCAAGTCGTAATCTGTTTCATCACCCTTTTTCAATCGCCGGGTCAAGAACCCCTTCAGCATGGCCCTCGCACCGACATTCGTAACCAGTACCTTCGGTAACGCGTCACGAACTAACTGTTTCGCCATGGAACCGAGTTCGGACGCCGCAAACAGGAGCATGATGGCACGAAGTAGATCTTGCTCTTCATCACAGAGGATTATGTAAGCGTTCTGACATTCAGCGCTTGACGGCTCGTCGGGAAAAGTGGAAAAGAGTCGCGGCATATGATCACTGCCCCCCTAGCGCTTCGCAGCCGTTCATCCCCCACCTCGTCATTCCGGCAGGGATTGCCGAAATTCAGGCGTCATGGATAGCAGAAGCAGTGGGGGCCTGAATGATTACAACGCTTCAATATCCTCCGCCCCAAACGGTAACGGCGAATGCCCAGGGTAGCCTGGATAGCCACGATATGGACTGGTGGTCAGCCGGTAGAACCTGCCGCCATGAAAGATAGTTCCAAGGTACTGTCCGTCGGCGTTTACTACGTCGTCATCATCCCAAGGAAGCCAGCCAATCTAGTTCCCATCGGTGTCGAACACGTATTGCCCTTTCCGAAAGGCAATCCACTCGCCATCCGAGTTGTACAAGTATTGCACTGACATTTGTCGACACCGATCCAATTTGCTCCAACCGTACCTGATTAACAACCGCCAGGATTTCCGCTTCCTGTTCCGGGGCAGGTTCACTGCTGTCGATACCCCGGACGGGGCAGGATGCCTCCGCTTGTCAGCCCAGGTTTCAAATGGCCGCCTTCTGCCGAACATGCGGTATCGGTATTTTTTCTAGCAGTGTCTACGGTGAACATGGCATCTCTCCGGTCTTGCTGAACTACTTGCTGTATTCCAACGCCAGCTGTGTGCCTTTGTGTCGTGTCGGCGTAAGAACCTTCGAGTGGAGCACGGGTACTTCCGGTAGCTGTTTCCTCCGCTTGTTTCTCTGGAAGCTGGACCCCTAAGTAGTCGTCCAAAATACCGCTAGTACGATATTTCACCTTATTTTTTATTTTCAAGCCCATCGGGTGGGCTGTGCCCACCATCTAGGAACGTTATTGGTGGGTACAGCTCCACGGGATATATGCAGGCCGTACCGCCCTTCCCGGAGCCCGTAGAAACCGCCCATGTGGTTAGCTATGAGGGGTAGCTGTCCGGTACGCTCAGGATCAGTTGCAGGGGGAGCACGAGGCCTTGAACGCGGCCTGGAATGGGAGCCGGGCTGTCTCAACGGCCACGGCGAGAAGCCCAAGTGGATGCGCTAAGCCACCTTCGAGTGGTTGGTTGCTCACATGCTCACACAGCATCTCCGTAGGGGAGCCGCTTACCAGGATAATGGAGCGGCACTACCGCCGATCACCTGGTTCATAGTCCAAAGGTTGTCCAAGTGATTTCGGCCCGTTCCCCACGCACGCGCATTATGCGGTCGCGTGGTATTCGGTAACGAGGAGCTGGACGCCGTTCCTTGCGCACACGCGTGCGCGAAGCAGGCCGGTTAAATGTGGCAGCAGGCCACATTACAGGCTGTGTTGAGCGGCGGAAGCTGCCTGGGTTTGGATGCCCGGCGAAGATGGCACCAACCGACCCGAGCGGGGAGGAGGATTCGAACGTGGTCCCGAACAACGGGCGGGACCTGCGACCTGCGAGCTTACGAAGTGGCGGTGCTTGAGTGCGAGTTACCGACATAAGCGCCATCTCAAAGGGGGACTCATTGGGGGGCCAGACAGGAGAAACGATGGAAAAATCCTTGTAATCAATTGATTAAAAATCAGTTTGGCTGGGGGACTAGGATTCGAACCTAGGTTGACGGAGTCAGAGTCCGTAGTCCTGCCGCTAGACGATCCCCCAATCGAGCCCGATCCCTCGGTTCTAAGCTCTTTCCCTGGTTCTAAGCTCTTTCCCTGGGCCTTTCCCCTGGCCTCTCTCCAGTTTACCGCTTCGAGTACTGTGGTCGCTTACGTGCCTTGTGCAGCCCCACCTTTTTGCGCTCGACCTCGCGGGCGTCACGCGTCAGAAAGCCGGCCTGGCGCAGCGGTCGGCGCAGCCCCTCGTCATAATCGACCAGGGCGCGGGCGATACCATGGCGTATCGCACCTGCCTGCCCGGAAGTACCGCCGCCGGTAACGGTAACCCGTAAGTCGACGCGATCCAGCATCGAGACGGTCTCCAGGGGTTGACGGACGATCATGCGCGCGGTTTCCCGACCAAAGAATCGATCCAGGGACCGACCGTTGACGGTGATCTTGCCTGAACCCGTGGTCAGAAAGACGCGGGCCGTAGAGCTTTTGCGACGCCCGGTTGCGTAGTTGAAATCCGACATGGATAGGGCTTCCCGTACCGAATGGATTCAGATGTCGAGCGGCTGGGGTTGTTGGGCCTGATGGCGATGTTGCGGACCGGCGTATACCCGCAGCTTTTTCAGCATGGCACGACCGAGCGGATTACGCGGCAGCATGCCTTTGACGGCGTGGACGATCACCCGCTCCGGCGCCTTATCGAGCAGCTTCCCCAGGCTGATGGATTTGAGGCTCCCGATATAACCCGTGTGGTGATGATACAACTTGTTCCGGAGCTTATTGCCGGTTACCCGTACCTTTTCGGCATTGACGACCACGATATAGTCACCCGTGTCCACATGGGGGGTGTAGGCTACCTTGTGCTTGCCGCGCAGGCGCCGTGCCAACTCCGAAGCGAGCCTGCCGAGGGTCTTGCCCTGCGCGTCGACCAGGTACCACTCGCGGCGGACCTGGGCAGGCTTGGTACTCTCAGTCCTCATCTCCGTTGCTCCGGGCCTTTTCGTCCAGTTTAAATAATCGAAGCTGCAAATAGTATCCCGATCGATGAAAGCATGGCAAGAACCAAGTCGCATTCACAGGGTGAGCGCGTACAAACTGCTTATCCAGGAATCAGCTGCTACCAGCTTCCGGGCACTGGCCGGGGCCTAGGCGCCAGCTTGCCGGCGCTGCGGTGGCCACGGAGCCGGATGGCAAGCCTCAGCGCGGGCCCACCCGCACCTATCGCCGAGAGATCTAGTGACACCAGGGTGCGCCCAGGCGATAGGTGCGGGGCAAGCCCGTGCCTACCGGTCTCCCGGTTATCCTGCACCGGATTCGGAGAGGACCTCGACCATGGCCCGGCATAGCACGGCGAGCTGCTCGTCGGTAATGATGTAAGGCGGCATCAGGTAGACCAACCTGCCGAAGGGCCGTACCCAGACGCCATGGTCGACGAAGCGGCGCTGGATCTCACGCATCCGCACGGGTTCTTCCATCTCTACCACGCCGATTGCACCCAGCACCCGCACCTCTACGACGCCTGGCAGCCGGGCACAGGGGGCAAGCCCACCCTGAAGGAGCAGCTCGATGCGGCGGATGTTGACCCGCCAGTCGGACGCCAACAAGAGGTCGATGCTGGCATTGGCCAGGGCGCAGGCCAGGGGATTGCCCATGAAGGTCGGGCCGTGCATGAATACCCCCTGCTCACTGGAGGAGATGGTGTACGCTACCTCCGCGCTGGCCAGGGTCGCCGCCAGGGTCAGATAGCCGCCGGTGAGCGCCTTGCCGAGGGTCATAATGTCCGGCGCTATCCCCGCGTGCTCGCAGGCGAAGAGCCGCCCGGTGCGGCCGAAGCCGGTGGCGATCTCGTCGGCAATAAGGAGGACACCATAACGGTCGCAGAGTCCGCACACCCGCTCCAGGTAGTGCGGCGAGTAGAAGCGCATCCCCCCCGCGCCTTGGACGATCGGCTCCAGAATGACGGCGGCTAGCTCCCGGTGATGTTCGGCGAGCAGCCTGCTCAGCTCCGCGATGTCCTGATCCCGACAGGTTGCATCGAATCCACAGGCTGGCGCGGGCGCGAAGAGCTGTTGCGGCAACAGACCGGAGAACAGGTGGTGCATGCCCGTGATCGGGTCGCACACGGACATGGCGGCAAAGGTATCGCCGTGGTAGCCGGAGCGGACGGTCAACAGCCGGTGCTTCTTGGGCCTACCCTTAGCGTGCCAGTACTGGACAGCCATTTTGATGGCTACCTCGACGGATACGGAGCCCGAATCACAGAGGAAGACGTGCTGGAGCGGCTCGGGGGTCAGCCTTACCAGACGTTCCACGAGCCGCACCGCCGGCTCGTGCGTGAGCCCGCCGAACATGACGTGGGACATGCGCGCGAGCTGATCCGCGGCCGCCCGGTTCAGGACCGGATGGTTGTAGCCGTGGATGGCGCACCACCAGGACGCCATGCCGTCGATCAGGGTGCGCCCGTCGGCGAGCTCGATCAGACACCCACGGGCCGTAGCGACGGGATAGACCGGGTCGCGGTCGATGGTCGAGGTATAGGGGTGCCAGGCGTGGGCCTCATCGACAGCGATCAGATCGGCAGTAGAATCCTTCATTGCAACGGCCTTTTCTGGGGCCATCTCTCGCGGGACTCGACGGGTACCCGCAGGGGTGCCCTAAGAGCCTGTTTACGATGGCGATTATATACATGGCTAAGCATTGGGGTTAGTCACCAAGTCCATGATGCGGGATTCAAAATCGGAAATCGGTGACAGTTGAGCTGGACGCTTGGTGAATTTATGGTTTCCGACAATTCGCCCTC
>Ga0209364_1000081_pt1 | contig 19926 bp, 20 predicted proteins | sample WorMetHERISLAND2_3_FD_187387 | JGI IMG/M metagenome (GOLD analysis project Ga0209364, IMG submission 187387) | Marine gutless worms symbiont microbial communities from Max Planck institute for Marine Microbiology, Germany - Olavius albidus HERON... | ecosystem: Host-associated > Annelida >... | reverse complement strand
TTCTGCTACCGCTATAACCTGCGGAACGCAAATCCCTTTGCGGCGTTCAATCGGACCATCAACCTCGGATTGGGGGCAGTGGAATGAGCAGCGACTTCCCTCTCAAGGTTATTGCCGGGACAGCGGACCGCCCATTGATCATCAATGATATTGAGATCCCATGTTACGTGCTTGAAAATGAAACGCGCGTACTAAGTCAAAGCGGGTTCCTGACAGCGATTGGCAGGTCACCCACCCCAAAAGCTGGAATGGGGGGGGTATGTCCAACTTCGACGAAATGCCATATTTTCTGCGCGCGGAATACCTAAAACTCTTCATTTCCAATGAGGTGAGCTCTTCGACGACCCCTATTCTTTTCCGCCTCACGTCCGGTCAAAGGGTTATAGGCTACAATGCTTTGTTGTTGCCGCAGGTATGTGACGTCTACCTTAAGGCGCGGAATGCTGGTGCGCTACTTCCATCTCAGATCCACATCGCAGAGCGGGCTGAAATCCTCGTTCGTGGACTGGCCACAGTCGGAATCATCGCTTTAGTTGACGAGGCTACCGGCTATCAGCGGATCCGTGAGGCACGTGCGCTTGCTACCATCCTTGAGAGGTTCATCGCCAAGGAACTTCAGCCCTGGACGAAGGCTTTCCCGTACGAGTTCTACCAGCAGATATTCCGACTCAAGTGCTGGTCCGGCCCTGATGGTGTCAAAAGACCCAGTGTTATTGGGCACTACACCAACGATTTTGTCTACAAGCGCTTGGCTCCTGGCGTGTTAGATGAACTTCGGGAGCGTAGTCCGAGGCTCTCGTCTGGCCATCGCCGCAATCGGCACCATCAATGGTTCACGTCTGAGATTGGGCATCCGAAGCTAAAGGAACACTTGGCAGCCGTCATAGCACTAATGCGCGCATCCCCGAATTGGGATAGCTTTTGCCGCAGCTTTCAACTCGCATTTCCAAAGATATGGTGAAACTATGTCGCTGTCACTTGATGATCAATTTTAAAAAGAAAGGTAATTAGTAGTTACAGGCTTGAGGTCTGGGATAATCTAGGATAGACTTTCAATCAAGGAGGATAATCTGATGAATTTGTTCCAAATTTTCACACTATTCCCAGGTCATTTCACACTGTTCCCAGATCATGATGCGTGCATTGAGGATCTTGAGAAAATCCGCTTCCGGGATGGCGATTACTGTCCACATTGTGGGAGCTCGAACCTCGGAAATCCGATGGACGACGTGTTGGGCGCTGGAACTGCCATGGGTGCAAGTCCAGCTTCAATGTTCCGTCGGGTATGATCTTCGAGAAGACCAAGGTTCCGCTACGTAAATGGTTTGCTGCAATTGGCTTGATGGTGAACGCGAAAAGAGCCTGTCGAGCTGCCAACTGGCCCGCGATCTGAACATCAATCAGAAAACCGCTTGGTACATGATGCAACGGATTCGAGCGGAAATGGCAAACAAGGGGGGCATGAAATTACTACAAGGCATAGTAGGGGCTGATGAGACTTATATCGGTGGGAAGCCAAGAGGTCGCAAAGGGAAAAATCCACGGGGGCGCGGGACGTGCAAAACGTCGGTCATCGGTGCGGTAGAACGCGGTGGGCAGGTTCGGGCACAAGTTTCCGATAGCGTATCAGGGCGGGAATTACTGGCTTTCATAAAAGAAAACGTTGACCCAGTCGGATCGGTCCTGATGACGGACGAATTTTCAGGGTATCGCGCCGTGCGGCAGACCATCTCTCATGCCGTAACCAAGCATCGCGAGACCTGTGTGGAAGGCATCGTTCATACGAACACAATCGAAGGCTTTTGGGCACTACTCAAACGCGCATGGCATGGATCTCATCATCATTACGACAAGCAATACACGCCGCTTTATGTGGCCGAGCAAATCTGGAAATACAATAACCGAGAGAATGATCGCGCCTTCTCTTGCCTGTTGGCAGGGTGCTTCGCATGAACTGGCTGTACTATGGCGATTGCCTCTCAATCATGCGGGATGAGATGAACCTGTCGAGTGTTGACCTGCGATCAAGTGCGTGGCGAAGGTGTGCTTAGCGGATCGCCTTCGGCTTGTCGAGGGGGGATGGATTTCATGATCGAAGGCGTGCCACGCAATCTGGAAGGCGCGAAAGACCTCTGGGAACGTGACAAATACCATTTCCAGAAGTGGGCCGTCGAAGAAGTGGATGGCTTTATGACCACGAAGCGGACAGCGGGTGGTGGAATCGATGGACGGTTGTACCTCGCCGTGCCAAGGGAGAATGACCTGCAAAGCATGGTCCTTGAAGTAAAGGGAGGTAAAAACGTCACCATTGCCGATTTGCGTGCTTTGCACAGTGTCCTCGAACGCGAAGAAGCGTTGATGGCAGGATTGATCGTGATGGAGCCGCTAGGCGAGCGCAAGCTATCAAACTTTAAGAAGCTGATAGCGGAAGCCGGAGACTTGGACGTTATGGGTCGGCTTTATCCGAGAATGCAGATTCTTTCTGTGCCGGAACTCTTTGAAGGTAAGCGATTCGATACACCAGAGGCGGTAGGTCGTGGTGATCCGCAGAAGGCTTTGGCTTTACCAAATCAACAAGCCCTTAACTACTAAAGAGCAAACGAAGACTATGAACCGGATAACCACTCAGGATACCTTCCTCAGGGAGCTAGGGGACAGCCTGCCTGCGGCGACATTTATCGAGCAACAGGTTCGGGCGGCGCTGACCGAGGACCTGAGTGGCGGCGACCGTACCGCCGCCTTGCTGCCGGCGGACCGAAAATCCCAGGTCGAGCTGATTACCAGGCAGGATGCGGTCGTCTGCGGTCGGGCCTGGTTCGATGAGGTCTTTCGTCAGCTTGATCCCGGAACTCGCATCGCGTGGCGGGCAGCGGACGGCGAGCGCGTGGAATCGGGCCGGATTCTATGTACTCTGACGGGAGCCACCCGGGCCCTGCTGAGCGGCGAGCGGACCGCCATGAACTATCTCCAGACCCTCTCCGGGACGGCCAGCCGGGCGCGCTTGTATGCGGATGTCGTCGCCGGCCTCCCGGTGCGTCTGCTCGATACCCGCAAGACCCTCCCTGGGTTGCGGGTGCAGCAGAAGTATGCGGTACGGTGCGGCGGCTGTCATAACCACCGCATGGGGCTGTTCGATGCCATCCTGATCAAGGAGAACCATATCCTGGCAGCGGGCTCCATCGCCGCCGCCCTGAAAGCGGCGTTCGCCGTGGCCGCCGGCCTGCCGGTGGAAATCGAGGTGGAGAGCCTGGACGAGCTGAAGGAGGCCCTGGTCGCGGGTGCCACCCATCTGCTGCTGGACAATTTCGAGCTCGATCAGCTGCGCCGGGCGGTGAATCTGGTCGCCGGAAAGGCGCGCCTGGAGGCTTCCGGCCGCGTCACCCTCGACCGGGTGCGGGACATCGCCGAGACGGGTGTGGACGACATCTCCGTCGGCGATCTCACCAAGGATGTCCTGTCCATCGACCTATCCATGCGCTTCGTGGATACTTGACTGTCGCAGGCAGAGTAGGGCGCTTTGTTCCACCCGATCGCTATCCCGCCAGCCCGGCCAGCAGGGATCCGAGCCGCGGCGCCTGGTGGGAATGCCGCAGCCGTTCGGCCCTGACCAAACAGGTCAGGTCGTTCAGTGCGGTGTCGAAGCGATCATTCACCATCAGATAGTCGTACTCCGCGTAGTGCAACAGCTCCGAGTGTGCTTCGGCCATCCGGCTCGCGATGACGTGGTCACTGTCCAGACCACGGTTACGCAAACGCTGCTCTAAGGCTTGCGCCGAGGGAGGCAGGATGAAGATGGAGACGGCTTGCGGAAAGCGCGTGCGAACCTGCCTGGCCCCCTGCCAGTCGATCTCCAGCAGGAGATCCCGTCCCTGCTCCAGCTGCGAGCGCACGGTGGATTCCGCCGTCCCGTAGTGATTGCCGAAGACCTGCGCATGCTCCAGAAATTCGCCCGTGGCGACCATGTGCCGGAATCGCTCCGGCTCGACGAAGTGATAGTGGACGCCGTCCTGCTCGCCGGATCTGGGGGCCCGGGTGGTGAAGGATACCGCCAAGTACAGACTCGATTCGCGTTCGAGTAACGCCCGAACGAGACTCGTCTTTCCCGCCCCTGAAGGGGCTGATAGGATAAACAGAAGCCCTTTGCTCATTCTATAAAACAATAAAACAATCCTGAACGATTTGCGCTGTTTGGGAGACCGGAGGGGTTGTGGGTGCGATCCTGAATGATTCGGCGTTGTCCGGAGGATTTGACGTGTTGCGTTCGACGCACCGAGGCTCGTCGCGCGGCCTGCGTGCTTTGCGTCCTAATTCCCAAGAAGTGACCACTGATCTATGAAATTCGATATTGGCGTATCTATGCAGATCTCGCTCAGGCATTGATTCGCACCGCTCGCCCCCTGTATGCCGACGAGGACTTGGGGCGTGATCTTGACAATTCTGCTATCGACCTGCGCCTATCTGTCTTTCCGTGGGCACTGTTTCGCTCAACCGAATCTGCTGTCAAGCTCCAGACCCTGCTCGATCTTCGAGGCAACATTCCAACCTTTATCCACATCTCCGACGGCAAGCTACACGACGTCAATGCCCTTGATCTGCTGATCCCGGAGCCCGGGGACCTCCGAGAACGCGCTCAAAAGCCAGATTTGGATCGCTATCTCGGTTTACATCCTCATCGCTATCATCAAGAATCGCCTTGACAGCAAATCGGAGCTCTACACAATTTTACAGATTCTGAGCCTGACCTTACTTGAAAAAACTCTTCTAGCTCTGTTGGTTACTAGAATGGAATCCAGAAGCGATACTGCCTAATACCGTTGGTTTGGGAAGTTCTCGGTTTGGTGAGCCGGTGCTCGGTGCGGTTGTCGGTACAGACCCGATCGAAGGCATGGGCACCGGTCGGCTGGCGCTCGCCTGATGGGTCGAGCCGCGGACAGGCTCGCCACGCAGATCCAAACGCTTGCCTCCGCCAACCGGCTCGCTGCATGGCGTCAACGCGTCGACCAGTCACAAGCCGACTATGAGGCGCTTCAGGCGATGCTTGCAGCGCAGGTGTCGCCGATCCACAGGCCTTTGGACGATTGGTTCAGGAATGCCAGCAGCTCGAGGCACAGCTGAAACGGCGAGCCAAGCCCAGTGGGAGCGGGTGCTCGATGCGCACCAGGTCGTCACTCGGGTGCGCACCGAATCGAGCGTGATCTGCGTAGTCTGCTCGAGGTGCAGGACGATTTCTGCTGATGATATATAATTTCGCAGAATGTATATTATGTAAAATTGAGGAGCATAGCTCGCTCGACACGCTCCGGCCGGCGGACTGAGCGGGCCAGTTCATTTCATACCATTGTTTTTGCAGTGAATATTTTTCAGTAGAGTTGCACCTGATGACATGAGCATTAAGCGCGGGCAAGCCCGCGCCTACCCGCTTCGCGGTTACCGATCGGTTCTGACCTTAAGTTAGTGTTAGGGGACCGCAAAAGCCCTTCCGTGGTTGAGGTATCTCCACATATTTGTGATCTATGGCATGAAGTCCCGTAGGGTGGGAAAGCGCCGCGAGACCGCGGTGCGTATCCCGCCTCAGAACGCAAGGCGCACGGTGGGATGCGCTTCGCTTTCTCGCTCTACCCTGTTGCGTCTCCCTCCGTAGGCGCGGGCTTGCCCGCGCTAATCTTGGTTAGTGTTAGGGGTAGCCTGAAGCAGGAGCGAAGTGGTCTCATCCGGGCGGAAGAGATATAGCGCGGAGAAGTCCTCCTGCACGGAACCCAGGGGACCGTGGGTGTCGGCGTCCGTGGTTGGTACGGCGAGCAGAGCCAGAATGACCCGCTTGTATTGGGTGGTGACGTTCCCGATCCACAGTGGCATCTCGCCGTCGATACGATAATTGGTTGCCCACAGGCGCAGCACCAGCCGGCGGTTACCGGCGCTGGGTTTGACCAGCGTCAAAGCTTCGTGGCGACCCTCGTGGACATGAGGTATAATGGGAAATTCCGCCAGGGGAAGAGAGGGAGACAGCAGCTTGATGGTCGTGCTCCAGCTCAGTCCAGATCCCGGCCCCCAGCCTCGGTCGGCGAGCCTGCCGCGCAGGTCATCAAGCTGACCGGCATACTGGAGATTCAGTGGGTAACGTCCAGTCTTCCGCAGGTCGTCCCGGGCTCGCGGCAGGATGCGCCAGACCCTGGCCCTCCAATCGGCCTCGGTGATGATGGTAACCGCCGGGGATCGATCACGGAGGGCAGGATCAGGACCCTGAGACAGGATGCTTTGAAGGCCGAAGGCGACCGCAAAGGTCCCCAGGGCGATGGCCCCGAGCCTGTGCCAGGCCGTCTCGCTCTTCCGGTGGCGACGATAGGCCAGTCCTAAGGCAGCCACCCAGGCCAGACCCAGAGTGAGGCTGCCCAGGACATCGGTGAGCCAGTGGGCGCCGAAGTAGAGCTGGGAGAAGCCCACCAGGGTGATGAGTATGCCGGCCCAGGCATATGGCAGCCAACGCCAAGTCGGGGTTATGCCGCCGGCGAGCACGACGGCGAGGAAGCCGTAGACCACCGTGGCCCTCAGGGTATGGCCGCTGGGGAAGGCCCAGGACGTCAGTCCGCCCGGCCCCATGTGGGGCCGCGGGACCTGGAGCAGGTACCCGAGCAGGGGACCGGCAAGGACAGCGAAAGTCCCTGCGGCGAGCCAGTAGTTGGCATGACGGTGTTCGCCGTGCCGATACGACCAGCCGGAGACCACCAGAACCAGAGGTAGGATGACGGCCAGGTCCCCGAGACGGTCGAAGACGGCCATGAGCTGGCCCGCCGTCGGGGTGCGGAGGCTGAGCACCAGACTCAGTGCCGTCCGGTTCAGCGATAGATCCGGTGCTCCGGCGACGACGGTGAAGCCGATGACCAGGGCGAACAGCAGCGTGGTCAGGATCAGCACCCCGGCGAACGAGGTCAGAGCCGGCGATTCCGGGTGTCCGGGGTCCGCGAGGGCACGGGCAATATCACCCATCCGCGGGTGGAATTTCGTCCACCGTAGCAAACCCTCCACCCAGCCCCTGGTGCGGGGGCTGTAGAGCAGGAAGACCTGCCGCCCACCCCAGGCCACGGCCCAGACCGCGACCGCCAGGGCGAGCAGTAGTACCACCAGATGGAGGGCGGCCTCCGCCGCCAGTTCCAGGGAGGCGCCGAAGACGATACCCGGCAGCAGATAGGCGGAGGCCCAGGCGATGGCGGAGAGGATATTGGCGACCAGGAAACGCCGGACCGGCATGTCCATCATGCCCGCAACCAGCGGGATGACCGCCCGGATGGGACCCACGAAGCGCCCGAAGGCGACGCTCTTGCCGCCGTACTTCTCGAAGAAGCGGACCCCGCCGGCGAGGCTCTCCGGATAATGGGTGAAGGGCCAGAGACTTGTCAGCCGCTCCCGGTAGTGACGCCCGAGCCAGTAGCTGAGTCCGTCCCCGACCACGGCCCCGGCGATCGCCCACAGGCACACGGGCTGGAAATCCAGGGCGCCGGCAGCAACCATGGCCCCGGCGCCGATCATCATAATCGCCCCTGGCACTATGAGCCCGACGATGGCCAGGGATTCGGATAGGGCCACCAGGAAGACGCTCAGATAGGCCCAGTCGGGGTTAGCCGAGACCCAGGTCAGCAAGTCTCGGAGCAGCTCGGCCATGGCGTATTGGTCGGGGTCGGCTCAGAGCACGTTGACATTTATCGCCGAGTGGTTGATTTCAAGCATGGGGAAATCCAGGATGCATTATATAACCATTTGATAAACAATTATTTTTTAATCGAAAAACAGTTTATACGCGCCACCCTGATTAAAAAAAGTCAGGGTGAACGCGTATGAAATTTTTTTGAAATCAATAAATTAAGACAGCGGTCAGCAATGAACGCAACTCCGGTTGGTATTTGCGCGGGTTCTTGAAAAATGTTTCACGCGCTGTTCGAAATTCGACAAATGTTTCATAATACCGATTGTAGAGGACCCTCTTCTTAAAAAATCTCTATAATCGCTCGATCAAATTCAGATTCGGCGCATACGGCGGGAGGAAAACGAGCTGAATGCGTGAGGCTTTCAGGTAGTCTTGAAGTGCTTTGGAACGGTAGTAAGGTGCGTTGTCACAAATGACATAAATGCCACGGCCATGGGGTGGAACGCTACGAGTTGCTCGAACAACGCGATGGTCGAGTCAGCGTTGATGGTGTCGTCGCAGCGAACCACGGGCTCCAACCGTCTCCTCGCCACGCTTGATCCAACCGCCGGTAAGCACCGGATGGTGTTGCGGAGTAGTCGAGCATACCGACTATCTGTCAAGTCCCGCCAGATTATAGACACGCTTTTTGAAGAGGTTGGGCTGTTTTTGGTACCAATTTTTCATGGCTTGAACCCAGCGCGTCTCCCGATCGATGGCAACGAACAGGTAGCGGCGTTGCTCCTGGTCCGGCATCGACGTGCACAAAGCCTGGCGCATAGCCTTGAAGGTCTTCACCGGCGTCTTGGTGCCTTCCTCTTGGGGCATCAGCGCCTTGAGGTAGAAACCCCGTGGCGGCGCAGACAGCGCTTCCAGACCCGGGCGGGAAACCGCAGGGTGGATGAACTTATGGGTTACCGCCAGCAGGTCATCGAGCGGCAGCAACCAATGTCTTGTGCAGCTCGACCACCACCGCCTCCTGGACGGGGTGAGGGTGGCGTGAAGCCGCTGGGGGCGGTGCGAAGCATCTTCCGTCCCCTCACGGCGACGCCATTTCGCCACCGTGTGGCGGCTGAGGTGGTAAGCCTCCGCTAACTCCCGGTTGCTTACCGATTCGGGCCGAGCATTTGGTCGGAGTGCGGCGCGTGAGCGCCGGCGGAGACGAAATGCCAGGCCATGCGACCTGGTGCCGCGCGGAGTGCGCGCCGGGACGAACGCGGGCCGCCGAAGGCAATGCCGGCGCCCCATTGTTTGCACCCGAAATCGGACGGACCCCATTGTCGGGGTGCGCGAAAAATGGCGACGCTCCGGTTAGTATTGCATTTTTTTATGGCATGGATCATTCTTTGTACCTTCCGATCCGGTGGTGGGTGTCGAAATTTACGGACTACCTGCAGCGTCGCCTCAGTCGCTACGACCGGTGGGGCGGGCTTGAGAGGGTGTTTGCATGCTGGTATTCCAAACGCGGGATTCCGACGGATACCGGTTTGTCGTGCGTCCCAACTGCGCGCTCAGTTGGCGGACGACTAAGCTCGTGCTCCTGTTCTTCATGGCCTGCTTCGTCGCGCTCGGTATCTACTTCGCGGCATTGGGGGCATGGCTGGTGCTGCCGTTTGCAGGGATTGAGCTCGGCGCATTGGTGATCGGCTTCTACATGAGCGCGCTTGCCGGGCATACCCGCGAGGTGATCGAGATCGAGGGTCCGCTGCTCCGAGTCTCGCGCGGTGGGCGGCGACTCGAAGCGGTAGCCAGCCTGCCGGCAAACTGGACGCGGGTCGAGCTACGGCGCGACCCCCGCGGCTGGTACCCGAGTCGTCTCCTCCTGCGTTGTCACGGCGGGGGGCTGGAGGTAGGCTCGCGGTTGGTCGAGGCGGAGCGTGAGGAGCTGGCGGTCGCGTTGGACGATAGTGTGGGATTTGGTCGGTCGCGCGTCGCCCCGTCCGTCCTGGACACCGGATCGGCCGGTTCAGCCCAGGATTGGATTCGCCGAGCGGCCGGCTCCGATCCCGTGTCGGATACCTCTCTCGGTTCCGATGGAGCGAGAGTGGCAGGTTGCGCCAGCGGCGCATGTATCAACGAATGAGAGGAACTATGGCAGCAATCAGCAAGCGCCTCGGCGCCCTATCTGTATTTTCGCTCCTCGCCGGCTGGACCGGCACCGCCGGTGCCGAGGTGGCCCTGAATTTTCCCGAGCCCGCCGCCGGTGTGGCTCAGGAGATCTACGATATCCATATGCTCACCTCGACCATCGCCACGGTGCTGTTGGTGATCATCTTTGCCTTCGTCGGTTATTCTCTGTATTACCATCGTAAGAGCCGTGGGTACCAGGCCGACCAGAAGTTCCATGAGACCTGGTTCGGGCGGTGGTCCTGGGTCATCGTGCCGATGTTGGTGCTGGGGATCGACCTGACCATTGCCAATTCCGCACAGAAGACCCTGGAGAAGGTGTGGGAGGTGCCCAAGGGAGAGGACCTGATGGACGTGAAGGTCATCGGTCACCAGTGGTGGTGGGAGTACGAGTATCTGGACCACGGTGTCGTAATCGATGGTAAGCCGAAGCCGGTCCGGCTCGAGAGCCGCTATCTCCCGAAAGATCAAGCTGGTGAGGATACCGCCGGGTATCTGCGTGCGGTCGACAATCCCCTGGTGTTGCCTGTGGGTAAGAAGGTGCGTTTTCTCCACACCTCCGCGGATGTCCTCCACGCCTTCTGGGTCCCGGAGCTGGCGGTGAAGAAGGACGCCATCCCCGGTTATGTGACCGAGACGTGGGTCGATCTTACCCGTGAGGGCCGCTTCTCAGGGCAGTGCGCCGAGCTCTGCGGCACCTGGCACTCACGCATGCCCATCGAGGTAGAAGTGGTAGCGGAAGAGAAATTCGACGCCTGGATGGAAGGACAGAAGCAGACGATATTGGCCGCCGCTGCCGAGGCAGCAATGGACAAGGATTGGACCATGCAGGAGTTGATGGAGAAGGGTCGAGCCGCTTACAACACCAAGTGTGCCTCCTGCCACCAGATCAACGGGAAGGGCCTGCCCCCCGCCTTCCCGGGACTTGTCGACAGCCCCATCACCGTCGGGCCTTTGCCCGCGCATCTGGAGATTGTCTTGAACGGCAAGCAAGGGACGGCAATGGTGGCCTGGAATACTCTCTCCGATCTCGAGCTCGCCGCCATCATCACCTACGAGCGCAATGCCTGGGGCAACGCTACGGGTGATCTGGTACAGCCGCGCGACATCAAGGCCGCCCGCACCTTGGCCGTCAAATAGCGGGGTTCGGGGTTTCGCCTCGCTCATCGATCATTCAACGCATTCAAATCGAGCCTTACCTCTAGAGGAAGATTGCCATGAGTACCGCAACCATCGACCTCGAACACCACGAGAAGCATGAACACCACGGACCACCCAAGGGTCTCAAGCGCTGGTTGTTCTCGACCAATCACAAGGATATCGGGTCCATGTACCTGATCTTCGCACTCACCATGTTGTTCGTCGGGGGCTTGAGTGCCATGGTCATTCGGGCCGAGCTCTTTTTGCCCGGGCTGCAGCTCCTGGAGCCGGACCTCTATAACAATCTGGTGACCAACCATGCCTTGATCATGATCTTCGGCGCCGTCATGCCGGCGGCGGCGGGTCTGGCCAACTGGATGATCCCGCTCATGATCGGAGCGCCGGACATGGCCCTGCCCAGGCTCAACAATCTGAGCTTCTGGATCCTGCCGGCAGCGGCGACCATGCTCATCCTCTCCTTCGTGGTGCCCTTTTTCCCCGGCGGTGGCACTCAGATCAACACCGGCTGGACCATCTATCCACCGTTGTCGATCCAGGTCGGCATGTCCATGGATTTCCTGATCTTCGCCCTCCATATGTTGGGCATCTCCTCGGTGCTGGCGTCCATCAACATCATCGTCACCATCTTCAACATGCGTGCCCCGGATATGAAGCTGACGCGGATGCCGATCTTCGTCTGGACCTGGCTGGTGACTGCCTTCCTACTGATTCTGGTGATTCCGGTCCTGGCCGGCGGGATAACTATGCTGCTGTTCGACCGTCACTTCGGCACCAGCTTCTTCAATGCTGCCGGCGGCGGTGACCCGGTGCTGTTTCAGCATCTGTTCTGGTTCTTCGGTCATCCCGAGGTCTATATCCTGATCCTGCCCTCCATGGGGGTGTTGGCCTCCGTGATACCGACCTTTGCCCGTAAACCCCTGTTCGGATACTCGTCTTTGGTCGGCGCCATGATCGCGATCATGGTCATCGGTATGGTGGTCTGGGCCCATCACCAATACACCATCGGCATGTCCCTGGGTGCCGTCAGCTACTTCATGATCGGCACTATCATTATCTCCATCCCGGTAGGGCTGATGGTTTTCAATTATATGGCGACCATGTGGAAAGGAGCCATGACCTTCGAGACTCCCATGCTGTTCGCAATCGGCATCCTGCTCATGTTCTCCTTCGGCGGCCTGACCGGCATCATGCTGGCGGTGGTCCCGGCGGACATGCAGTACCACGATTCCATGTTCGTGGTGGCTCACTTCCATTATGTATTGATGCCTGGCGCCGTGTTCGGATTGTTCGCAGGCGTCTTCTACTGGTTGCCCAAGTGGACCGGACACATGTACGACGAGAAGCTAGCCAAGATCTTCTTCTGGGTCAATGTCATCAGCTTCAATATCACCTTTTTCCCGCAACACTTCATCGGCCTGGCCGGGATGCCGCGGCGCATCGTCGACTATCATGTGATGTTCACCGACTTCAACGTCGTCTCCAGCGTTGGTAGCATGGTCTTCGGCCTGAGCCACCTGCTGTTTCTCTACATCGTCATCAAGACCATCTGGGGTGGTAAGCAGGTGGAGAGCAAGGTATGGGAAGGCGCCAGGGGTCTGGAGTGGGAGCTGTCTTCGCCGCCTCCGTTCCACAGCTGGACCACGCCTCCTAAGCTGGCCGCTTCCTGATCGGCACACGCGTTCAGCCCTACCTCGTCATTCCGGCAGGGATTCCGGAAATGGTATCGGAACTTCCACTATACGGCACTAGTACCCAATTTCGAATGATATTGAGAACGACTCTACCCGCAACATCGAGGGAAATGAGGTATAGTGAATAGACCCGAGATGAGAACTGATAACCCCCCCGAGCAACGACGCAAGAACCTGCGCCTGGCCTGGATCCTGGCAGGCTTTGCTCTGTTGATGCTGCTGAGCTCCATTCCCTTCTGGAAGGGTTTGTTCGAGTTGGCCGTCACCGGTACCCAATGAGCAACGTCGAAGGACGCAACCGGCGCACCTTGCTCCTGCTGGTGGGGCTGGCCATCGGCATGTTCGGTTTCGGCTTCGCCCTGGTTCCCTTGTACGGCTTATTGTGTCGGGTGACCGGGATACAATCGGTCGAGCAGCGGGCCACGATCGGTGCCGGGGTACAGGCGGCCGCTGTCGAAGTGGTACGGGACCGGTGGGTGACGGTGAAGTTCGATACCACCATTCATCCGGATCTGCCCTGGACGCTTGAGCCGATGGAACGCAAGCTACGTGTCCGTCCGGGCGCAAGCTACCTCGTAAAGTTCATTGCTGAAAACCACTCGGGGCAGGAGATTACGGGCCAGGCCATCCCCAGCATTGCCCCTTGGCAGGCCACCGGCTTCTTCGCCAAGATGGAGTGTTTCTGCTTCAACAGGCAAGCCCTCGCGGGTAACGAGATTACCGAGATGCCCTTGCGCTTCTCCGTGTCGCCCGATCTGCCCGCGGACATCAGCTCGCTCACGTTGTCCTATAACGTGATGCGGGTCTCCAATTGATTCCGATTCGCTCGCAGCCATGAAACTGAGCGATGAATGTCAACCGCCCCAACACCATAGAGGAAGAGATAAGGATGAGTAGCGCTGCCCATCACGGTCCCACCGACTATTATATCCCGGAGTCCAGCCCCTGGCCGATCGTCGCCATGCTGTCGGTGTTCTTCATGCTCTCGGGGACCGCCCTGACGATCAACGCGGTCGGTGCCGGTATCTGGATGATCCTGGCCGGCTTTGCCCTGCTGTTGGTCGTGTTCTACGGCTGGTTCGGCCAAGTGATCAAAGAAAACCTCTCGGACAAATACAACGAGCAGGTGGACGGGGCCTTCCGCCAGGGCATGTTCTGGTTCATCGCCTCCGAGGTCTTCTTCTTTCTGAGTTTCTTCGGTGCCCTCTACTACGTCCGGGATATTGCTCTGCCCTGGCTCGGTGGGGAGGGTTATCTCGGTGTCACCCGAGAAGTCCTCTATAACCAGTTCGTCGCGAATTGGCCGAGCGCAGGGCCGGAACAGCTGGGAGGCGAGTTCGAGCCCATGGGTGCCTGGGGCATACCGGCGCTCAATACCCTGATCCTGCTCACCTCAGGCGCCACCGTGACCTGGGCCCATTGGGGTCTGAAGGAACATAACCAGAAAAAGCTCGTGCTGGGTCTGGCCGCGACCATCGCCCTGGGTCTGCTCTTTGTCGGGATGCAGACCTATGAGTATCTCCATGCTTACGGCGAGCTGAATCTGACGCTGAAGTCCGGTGTGTACGGCTCGACCTTCTACATGCTGACCGGTTTCCACGGCTTCCACGTCACCATGGGCACGATCATGCTCATAGTCATCTTAGTCCGGGCGATGAAAAGCCATTTTTCGCCCCACAACCACTTCGCCTTCGAGGCCGTGGCTTGGTATTGGCACTTCGTCGATGTAGTCTGGCTGGGGCTGTTCGTATTCATCTACTGGTTGTAGCCGGTTTGCGTTGAGCTACCGTGGAACTGAACGCGGCACGCGGCAGGGCGGGCGGGTTTCGAATCCGGGTGGGTAATACCTCCCGGATTTTCATATTTGTCGGGAATTCTTTTTTTGCCGCATTCGCGTTCATTTGCGGCAAAAAATGAACGCGAATAAACGCAAATTGAATTATGTAGTTGCGTTTATTTGGGACTGAATCTTCCATGAAGGGTGTAGATACTCTGTTCCGAAGCAAGACCGAAGCTTACGCATAACCGCGCAGACAGCCTGGAGCTCCTTGAGGCCGCGGGTGTTCGATAGGGTGTTCGATAAGATAGCGGTAGAAGGCCCTGACAACAGAGGGGGCTTTTTGCTCGCGCTGGAGCCGGACGGGTGCTGGCATGGATCAGGCCGGCCATGGCGCCCCACTGCTTGGCGCGCATGTCGTCGGGCAAGACCAGCTCGCTTGCCGAGGAGCTGGATGGCACTGGCGGCGGCGATACCGGTGGCGCTGACGAGCAGCTTGCAGGATTGCTGAAGCGCTTCATCCGCCGCAATGCGGCCTTGGGGTTGATCACCGGGGAAAGGGACCGTTTTGGGACATTTGCAGCCGATACACTTTTAGCCAGACAGCTTCTCAAGAATTCGGCATCGCTCTCGCATCCTTACTGCCGCTCGTATTCTCACCGGCTGGGCATTATTCTCTCCTGCGATTCCACTTGGCCTGCAACCGCTCTCTGTTCATTGCAAGCCATTGGATTGCGATGATCGCAACGGAGGTGTCGACTCTTCCGGAATAAAGCTCTCTTATCGCCTGCCCCGTGTCCATTACAATTACCCGGGTATCCTCACCTTCCTCACGCAACCCGTGAATGCCCACTGCCGGCATTGCATCGACACACCCGCAGAAGAGCCGAACCCTGTCCGCCGTGGTGCCCGGACTGACATGGTAGGCTCCAATGGGCTCCAGGTCCAACACCTTACACCCCGCCTCTTCCATGGCCTCCCGTCGCACCACCTCGCGCACATCCTCACCCGCTTTCAGGACGCCGCCCACCGGCTCCAGGGTCCAAGCTCCCTGTCCATGTTCCAGTGCGCCGATACGAAATTGCTCTACCATGACGATTCGGTCGCGCATCGCATCGTAAAGAATTGCCGCGGCTGAGCTCAAATACTCCATACGCTCACGTTCGATGATTGGGCTCCAACCGCCCGCGAAAAGACTGTGCCGCAACCGATAGCGCACCAGCCCCAGAAAACCACTGCGACAGCGCTCTCGATCGATGACTTCCAGTGCGTACCTCATACCGCTTGCATTTCAGATTCTCACTTCTATAATCGCCTCGCAGTCACACACCCATCAGCAGGTGGAAAGTTATGGATCGACGACACTTCCTCGGACTTGCGTTATCCGTTGCCGCGATGCCGGCACTCGCGGAAAGACAGAGCCGCCGACCACGTATCCTTTCCTTTCACCATCGCCACACGGGCGAAAAGGTCGAGGTCGTCTATCGTATCAGCGACTTCTATCAACGCGATGGATTGCAGACGCTGAACAATTTCATGCGCGACTTCCGCACCGATGACGTGGTCGCGGTGGACCCAAGGCTGTTCGACTTGCTGTACGACCTCAAGCAACGTCTCGACCATCCCCGGAGACCGATTGAGGTCCTCAGCGCCTATCGTTCACCGCGCACGAACGCCATGTTGCGCAGGACCTCCCGACGGGTCGCGCGCAACAGCCTGCACATGCAAGGCAAGGCGGTGGATATCCGCTTTCCCGGCATTTCCGCCCGGTGGGTGCGCGATTCCGCTATCTCATTGAGCCAAGGCGGTGTCGGCTTTTACCCCAGCTCCGGCTTCGTACATGTGGATACGGGAACGGTCCGCCGCTGGATTGCCTAACACCTGACGGAGGCTTGCGGAGTCCCCCGCGCCCGTCCACTTCCCGCCATTCTCCCCAAATCTTCGTAGGGTCTAGATAACTTTAGCATCTGCATACGAACTAGTAGCCTATTAATCGATAATATAGAAAAAGGCGTTTGAGCTTGATCTGTGCGTCTTCCGTGGTAAAGTGCCAATCGACGGGTTGATTGGATTGGTTCCGGGTCTCTGTCCATGCCTGGACTTCGGAAGCGACCGTCGCGAGATCCGGTAGTCGCCGGGAACTCACATTCGGCCAGGTTGAGCCAACCGCCATGCTTGGGGGTGTAGACGCATTGTGACGCCTCATTGCCTTGTTGCCTCGGTCTTTCCCAGCGGACAACTACGGCGAACTTCCAGCTAGCTCTTGATCCCTATGGCTACTTTTTTCGCCGACCGACAACGCTTAACTTAATGGCATTGCCTTCCATCTGACCCGCGTACCAGGCTGAGCCGCAGCCAGAATACCAAGGCGATGAGCACGAATGCGAACCATTGGATCGCATAGCCGATATGTATGTCCGCTTTGGGCATCTCCTGCGGCCAACTGCGCACAAAACCGCCGGCGGTGCCGGGGTCCTGCAGAATGACCACCGGCTGTATCCGGATGCCGGTCGCCGCCGTATAGAGCTCCGGGGTGAGATAGGGCCAACGCCAACCCCAGTCTTTCGCCGCCTCCGGGTTACCGTGAAGCACGAGGGCAGGCGGTGAGGGAAGATGAGCCTCTCCGGTCACTGTTACTTCTCCTTTGGGTATCGGTGCCGCAACCGGGCTGCCGTCGGCGGCCGCAGCAATCCACCCCCGGTTCACCAGAACCCGGCTGTCCGATCCCCGGATCCGCAGGGGTGTGATGACGTGAAAGCCGATGCGATTGCCCTGGCGGCGGTTCTCGATCAGGATCTGCCCCCCGGCCTTGAAGGTCCCCTGGGCCCGCAGCTTCCGGAACCGCAACGCCTCGGGATCGGCGATCGCGTCGCCAAGCTCCAGTGCCGGCAGCTCGGCCCGTTGACCAAGGACCCGTCCCTGCTCCCGTTTTTGCTCGGCGCGATCGAGCTGCCAGACGCCGAGCGCAACGAACAGGGGGATCGGCAGTACAAGCAGAAGCGTCGGCCCCCAACGGGGATGAAATTTTACATCGCCAAATCGCATCTAAGTGCTATAGTCAGGAATAAGGAGATCGTGATTGCGATTCCTCGGAAAATAAGGCTAGATCACACTCAACCAGAAGAGGTAGCTTATGGAACTCATGTACAAGATTCCGGTGATTCTCATCCTCGGGTTCATCGTCTTTTCCCTTGTCCAGGGTATGTACTATCTCGTCAAGGACGACGGTGATGAGGACAAGACCCGAGTGGCAAAGGCGCTGACGGTGCGGATCGTGCTTTCGCTTATCCTCTTCCTACTGCTCATCTTCGGCTACCTCATCGGAGTACTCCAACCCTACGGGCTGTAACCCGCCGCGCACACCCTCAGCCGATAAGTTGGGATTCCCTGCCTACGGCAGGCGGGGAACCCCAATATCTTTAACTTCCGGTCACCAGCTTCCGGGTTTTCCCATACTCAGTCTAACGTATTGGGCTAGGGAGCGTCGAATTACGGGGCGCATTGAACGGCTAGCGATGAATGAAACATCGCTACGGGCATCTATTACCCGCAGCTACCGAAACGGGCCGAAAGGCCCTTTTTTTTGCCTTGTTTCCGGTCTTTCGTGCACGGAATAGCAGAATATATTGCAACAATCTTGCCAAGGATTCTCTCTGTGGAGAATAAGTGTCCTGTGAGAAATGAGTAAGTGTCATTTCTCCTAATCAGTTCTTATCAGATAATTTTTTATCCACAGCCCCCCATCATGGGTGCAATCAGATATGCTCAAGTAAATATCCGTTAAGTGTCTTTCCTATAGAGGAAGTATTCTACACCATCTAACCTAGATGCCCTGGGAGCCTCCGTGAGGCTCCGGTGCTCCGGCCAATGGATCGGCTAGAAACGCCGTTTAGGGCTTTTCGACGGGATGTTCGATCGACGGCCTAGCGGACCCGGACCAGTGCCGGGTGGGCGCGGTAGCCGGTGCTCCGCCAAGATGCCGACGCTCTGATGGTCCGTGCCCAACGATCTATGCTCGGTCAGATCTCTCAACCAACGCCAAAGTAACCCAGGACTACACTCAACCGGTCGGCAGGATGGCGTCGGTGATCTGGGACAGGGCCGTGATGACTCGGTCGGGGACCACGCCGGCGCAGTGCGGATCGTCTCCGCGCAGACGCAGGGAGCGAGCGTCACCAGCGAACAGCGCGGTCCGACAGCCGGTCAGGGATGCCGGCCGGATGTCGTTGCGCAGGTCGTTGCCGACGTAGAGCACCTCGCCCGGCGCGATGCCGTGGACCCGCTCCAGGCCGGCCAAGGCTACCTGGTAAATGCGGGTGGAAGGCTTGGCCTCCATCAGACGATAGGACCAGGCGCAACATTCGGTATCGAATCCCAGGTCGGCGATCGAGGCACCGAGAAAGCCTTCCAGCATCAGGGGGGTATAGCGCTGGGCGTTGGATACGATGCCCAATACCAGGGGGCGCCGGCGCAGGTTTTCGAGCAGGCGGGTCAGCCCCGGCATGGGCCAGACTGGATTCACGCGGCACTCGTACTCCACCGCCAGGTGCGCAAGCCTGTCCCGCGACGCTGACCCCTCGCCCCCCAGTGCTTCGTTCCCCAACACCTCGCTCCAAATAGCCAGGATGTCCACCTCCGGGAACTCGGTGCCGGCGGCCCTGCGTTGCGCATGGGAGGCGCGGATGGCCGCCTCGAGCCGGGCCGGATCGGCGGTCGTCGGGGCCTTTATGCCAGCGGCCTCCAGGGCCGCGGCGAAGGCGTTTGTAGCGTCCCGCTCTCCAGCCAACCCGATGTCCCCGGACGCGGAGATGACGAGGGTGCCGTAGACATCGAACAGGACTGCCCGGATCCCGGACAGAGGATCGAGCTTGGGGGCGAGGTCCGTGGGGCGCGGCTCCAGGGGCCTGGACAGGGACCGGATGTGGTCGGCCTTTAGCATCTTCAGATGTATGCTAAGATTATGTTATGCAAGGAAAAAACAGGTCTTTCAGGCATTCAGGCCTTTCAGAAGCCAAATCCAGACTGAGCATGTGCTATTTTACACAAGATCTCCCGGCCTCGAAAATCGCCGCGCTAAGTGATGTAAGCCGCCCGACGATCAATCAACGGTTCTTCAAGCGAGGCAATTGCCATATCAACGGCATTGAGTCATTCCGGATCATATGCTAAACGGAGGCTTGCAAAATTCAAGGGTGTTTCCAGACATGCGTTTTATCTACACCTCAAAGCACGCCACCGGCTGCACTCCCTCTTCCTTCGAGGGTGTCGTAAAAGTCCCTCTCCCGTCGGGAGAGGGGTTGGGGAGAGGGGGGCAAATGAAGAAACGGGGCATGGTTAATAAACTGCTCTACACTCACCATTTAAAAAGGCGATTATATACATGGCTAAGCATTGGGGTTAGTCACCAAGTCCATGATGCGGGATTCAAAATCGGAAATCGGTGACAGTTGAGCTGGACGCTTGGTGAATTTATGGTTTCCGACAATTCGCCC
>Ga0209364_1000079_pt1 | contig 20070 bp, 9 predicted proteins | sample WorMetHERISLAND2_3_FD_187387 | JGI IMG/M metagenome (GOLD analysis project Ga0209364, IMG submission 187387) | Marine gutless worms symbiont microbial communities from Max Planck institute for Marine Microbiology, Germany - Olavius albidus HERON... | ecosystem: Host-associated > Annelida >... | reverse complement strand
AATGTACTGTATGGATAGTACTTTACTTTGCTTCGTAAAAAGGTTTAAAAGGTTTAAAAAGGTTAAAGATGTCGATTTGTATAGCGCGTCTTATGCACCAGGCACCCTTAACGCGCATTTACGTACACTGGACAAATGCACACCCGGACATGTGCCCCCCCGGACAAGCGCCCCAGGACGCGTGCACCCCTGGTTTCGTGACCATCCCGGACAATCACCCCCCCCCTTATCAGCATGATTTGCGCATTAGCGTAAGTCTTTGTCTATGAATTGATTACTGATATTGATTACATTGATTAAGGGGGAAGGGGGGAAGAAAGGTCAAGTTACTTAAGTATTTACTCTACTTTATAGTATGTATATCATTTTCTCCAAAATTTTCTTGCTCGCTGCACTCGCTCGCTTTCGTTTGATCCATAACTAAAAATGGAAGCATGTAACGTGACTTCACAAACCACAGTTATATTTTCAATTTTCGTATATTTTGGTGTTATTATCGTTAACAGACAGCTTCCTGAACTGAATACATTAAAAGGCGTAAAATTACACGATACTGCGTACTCCAAAAATCATTTACGGGTGTGGCTCCTCCCCAGACCCCGCTGGGGAAGCTCACGAATCTCCCAAGGCTTCCTAGTCAGCTGCGATAGGATAAACTCCCATCCCACCACTCTCTCGACTGTAATCGCACGTCCAATGTCCCCTCTCTGACATCGTGTGTGTAGCCTGCATCTGTTTTCTGGGGTTTTTGAGAGACTTGTGCTTTGTCCCCAGACCCACTGGGTCTCCCCCCTAGACCCGCAGACCCTAGGCCCTGGATAGGTCTAGGAACACCAGAGACAGACTTCTGAGATTGGAAATAATGTTGTAAATTATTAGTTTTCTTTACATTTGTGCACAAGATTCACATATGTATACATTAAAACTTAATATTAAACTTTTAATAACTCCCCCCCCCAAAAAAAAATCACCATTACGCATTTGTCGCCATCGGTAGATAGGGTTCGATAGACGCCCATGTCGCTGGGGACATGTTTGTGAAATTTGAAGTCAGTATCTTTAACCGTGTTGGAGCAATTAGCGTGTAACCCCCAAAAGTGCCACGCTCCCTTTTCGAAAAATTTTAAGGGGCCATGTGTTGGCGCAAATAGCATTTAGCGCTCCCAAATTTAGAGGGTCATGTGACCTAGGCCTCGCCTTTTTTCTGTATTTTTCTTTGTTAGATTTAGAGAAATTTCTCACGTGCAACTTTTCACCAAATTTGACGTCTATATATATATAGCCTTACTAGGAGCGTAGCGACGGGGTATATAGGTGTCCGGACAATCGCCCCTCCCCCGTACACGTGCCCCTTGGTTTAGTGGCCATCCCGGACAATAGTCCCCCTCGAAAGCAGCAGGAATAAGTCAAGTGTGTAACGTATTTAGGGGTGCCCTTGCGCCTGCCCTAGGGGCATCTATCCCCCAACAACCATGGCGCTATATACCCCTCATTTTCACGCCTACTCCCTCCCCCACCCTGTCTTTCCTCATCCCTCCTTTTTTCCTCCCCTATCTTTTCCCTCTCCCCTCCAATACCATCTCCTCCTGGACGAATCGACCCCTTTTAACCAGCTGGGGAATGTAGGGGAGCGCTGTCAGCTCCCCAGTGGGATCTGGGGCCCACCGCCATCGGCTGTGGTGTATTTTGGGAGGGAAAAACTCATTTGACAGCAATTATTACATGGATTTTTGTATACAGAAAAGTCCACACTTGCTTTCTTCACAAAATTCACATTGATAATATTGCTGTGGTGCTGCCTCTTGTGACTTGATTTGTGCATGTATTATCTGTTTGCGACGTCACCTGATTTATACGCAGTCGAAAAACAGCAAACAAATTGACGAGTGGAAGAAAGCAAGTATGCAAGCACAGACCTACGGGATCATGGACGCAGCCTACTCAGAGGTCTCGAGAACGAAGTCTCTCAGCGGGGTCTAGGAGCAGAGACCCAATGAAATCGGGGCACAAATTCGGGTGGCTCGGTAGTGTAGTGGTAGGGCGTTGGACTTATTGTGATCGAGAGGCCGCAGGTTCGACTCCCGGCAGGCGTATTGTAGAGTAGCAACTCTGGGCAAGATGTTCACACACATGTGCCTCTGTAGGTGCAAGTGGTCTAGGAGACTTCCGTTCTCCAGACCCATGAGCAGGCTGCGTCCATGCTCCTGTAGGTCTGTGCTTGCATACTTGCTTGCTTCCACTCGTCAATGTTTTGCTGTTTTTGGACTGAGTGTAAAGCAGGTAAAGTCGCAAGCTGATAAGACATGCATAAGTCAGGTTACAAGTGGCAGTAACACAGCAATATCATCAATGTGAATTTTGTAAAGGACGTAAGTATGGATTTTTCTGTATACAAAAATCCATATAATAATTGCTGTCAAATGAGTGGTTCCCTCTCAGAATACACCAAAGTCGACTTGGGAGCTTACAGCTCACCTAGCCTCCCCAGCCGGTTAAAAGAGGTCGTTTCGCCCAGGAGGGGCTGAAATGGGAGGAGAGGGAAGAACTAGAGCGAAGGGTAGAAAGGAAAGAAAGAGGGCGAAAGGGGGGGGGGAAGGCGTGGAAAATGAGGAGGGTGGAAGATCGCCATGGTTGTTGGGTGATATATGCTCCTTGGGAGAGGCGCAAAGGCACCCCTACATACGTGAAACACAGTAAAACACTGTGCTATAGAGGGGGGGGGGAATTGTCCAGACACCTCACGCTTATATTATTTCTTACGGATGACATTACAGAAAATTTATCCAACAACACAACAGTAGGTCTATGCACATTATGCAGATTTAGATATGCAAAAGGAGACGGTGGACTATTTAAATGACAATTATAATGTGACACATGTTTAATGACTAGGCTTATACACCAAGGGAATTGATAAAGTAATCAATATAAGCTCTTTGATCATGGCTGACTGGCCGTTGCAATACATTTTACAGAATCTTACAGGACCCCCCCCCATGAAAATTCAATGACGCAACGTGCGTCATTCCCCTATGATGGACACCCATGCCCACGTGTGCAACGTAGTAGATAAATACAACTCTGTATATTTTTACCAGCGCGTTAGCATAGCAAGCTATACAAGCGCTGATATAGCCAGAGGAGGAACGTCCGTCTGTCCGTCCGTCTGTCACACTCCGGTATTGTATCAAAACGAAGAAAGCTAGCGTCATGATTTTTACCGTGCGACGCTCTGCGTTGCACGGTATCTGTTATCGTAATTCTGTCTGTCTGTCTGTCCGTCTGTCTGTCTCTCTGTCACACTCGTGGACTGTGTCCACATGGTTCGACCTACGATCATGATTTCTTCACCATATGGTAGCCCCATCATTCTAGTTTCTGGTGATATCAAGCTGATCCCAAAATTCGAAGGGGATCTCCCCGAGCGAGGGCGTTGAATGAGGGTGGTGTGGGTACGAATTGGCGATTTTCGACCAATAAGCCGCCGTATCACCGAAACGGTGCGAGACACGACAAAGGTTACTATTAATCACTAATAGGAAATCATATACGCGCTTTCGATTGGTACCAAAATCAACGATATTGGTTGACCCTGAAATGACCTTGAACGGCAATTATGCACTCTGTTGCATTCACACATGTGTTTCGGAGCCAACCACTAAAATTTGCATGAAGATAGACCCATACTGTCAACGGCAAAAATGTAGCCCAGGTATCCTGGTTTCTAGCAAGGTAAGCTTTATGGGGATATTCGCGGGGGTTCGCTGGAGAGGGGACGTTACATGAGAGTGGGGTGTTAAAAATGGCGATTTTCGCTTCTTTCGCTCGCTGTATCTTCCGAACCTGCACGTCTAACGCAGCATTTATTATATTGTGCTATGTAGCTCCTTAGTGGCTCTTCAATGATACCAAAATAGAATACATGACGTTGAATGACCTTGAATGGCCATTTTGGGTTAAAATCTGTTTCGGGCTCGGCAACTAATGGGTTGGCGTCTCCGGCTTTCGGACAACACTGTTCGAAAACTTGCAGAGCTACCCATATACCGTCAGCAAAAAAATGTAGCCCAGCGAACGTAGTTTCTGGCAGTATAAGGATTATGCAGATATTCGCGGGGATTCGCTGGAGAGGGGGCGTCAAATGAGAGTGGGGTCGTAGAAAATGGCGATTTTCGGTTCATTCGGTCACTGTCTTCCGAACATTTTACATATACATAGCCACACGACAGCTTTCAGGTGATACGACTGTCAATGACCTTGGGCAAATTTCAAGGTCATTGGACTGTTTCACATCAAATTTCTCAAAAACGGTGTGTGATACGGCAAAAGTTACTGTAGACAACTAATAGTAAATCATACACTAGCTTTCGATTGGTGCCACTTTTTATAACCTTGAAGTACATTTGAAGGTCATTCAGCCTAGGTTGTCATTTCCACGTCCATTTCAGCTGTCCTTGTTATGCTTTCGCGTCGCACGGTCTCCCAGCAATAGCTGAGCTTCTTGTTAACCGTCTGAGAGCCAGGTCATTCTAGTTTCTGGAAGTATCCGGTTCATCCCGAAATTTGATAGGGGTCACACCGAGCGAGGGCGATTTATGAGACTGTGGTGGGTACGAACTACGAATTGGCCATTTTGGCGATTTTTCTACCAATAAACCACCGTATCTCCGAAACAGTGCAAGACAGGACCAAGGTTGCTATTGATCACTAATCGGAAATCGCATACGCGCTTTCGATTGGTACCAAAATCAACGACCTTGGATGACCCTGAATTGACCTTGAACGGCTATTATGCGCTCTGTTACATTACAAACATGTCTTTCAGAACCCACCATAAAAACTTGAATGAAGATAGACGCATACTATCAGCGACAGAAATGTAGCCCAGGGACACCTCACACTAATATTATTTCTTACGGATAACATTACAGAAAATTTATCCAACAACACAACAGTAGGTCTATGCACATTATGCAGATCCAGATATGCAAAAGCAGACGGTAGACTATTTAAATGACTATAATGTGACACATGTTTAATGACTAGGCCTATACGTATACCAAGGGAATTCATAAAGTAATCAATATAAGCACTTTGATCATGGCCCACTGGCCGTTGCGAAACATTTTACAGTCCCATAGTGGCTCTTCAGTGACACCAAAATAGATGACATTAAATGACCTTGAATGACCATTTTGCGTTAAAATCTGTTTCGGGCTCGGCAACTAATGAGTTGGCCTTTCTGGCTGTCGGACAAAAGTGTTCGAAAATTTGAAGAGCTGCCTATATACTGTCAGCAACAGAATTGTAGCTCAGGGATCCTAGTTTCTAGTTAGGTAAGATTTTATGCGGATATTCGCGGGGATTTGCTGGAGAGGGGGCGTCAAATGAGAGTGGGGTCGTCATAAATGGCGATTTTCGCTTCTTCTGCTCGCTATATCTTACTAACCTTTACATTCAAGGCCACACTTATTATATTGTGCTATGTAGCCCCTTAGTGGCTCTTCATTGACACCGAAACGGATGGCTTCGAATGACCTTGACTGGTCATTTTGCGTAAAAACTGGTTCAAGCTCGGCTCGACATCCAATGGGTTGCCGTTCTGTCTTTCGGAGAAAACTGTTCGGAAATTTGCAGAGCTACGCAGTACATATAGCCTATACTGTTAGCGGCAACAAAAAAATTAGCCCAGCGACTGTACTGGTGATACAACAGTTATGGGGTAATTCATTGGCGTTATCCGAAAATGAATCGTCAAACCAGTGAACTGTATTCACAGTTCACACTCAGTTCTCCGTTCACACATGCTGTAAATTGCTGTTCACTGTCACTGATGTCTGTAGAAAAATAAGTAAAATACAAAAATAACTATGCTGGAACTTGGAAGTAGGCAAAATGTGGCGGGCATGGAAACTTAACGGGCTAGAGGTAAATGCATAGCCAACGCGCTGATTTTTCAGCTTTGCTGAGCTCTCTTGTAAAGTCAGATATGGACAGTAGGCTATTTCTTGCACTTAGCCTTTATTTGGCGACAAATTTCTGTTGCTGTGTACTGTATACGCCGCAGCAGCAGCAGGCAGAGCTCAGCTCAACAGGCACTCAGTACACAGGTGCATACAATGGTCAGCCGCCGCGCCGCTGCGGCTGATCGCACGCTAGGTGGTCAACCGCGCTTGGCTCAGTGCCAAGCTACTAAATGTTCCATGGTCCCGGCCAAGTTAACCCTCTGTTCCCATCTAGCCTTCTCCTACTTGACGCTGCCTCTTCAAGAAGCCCTATCGAATAACGCCAGCAAAAACTTATAACAGCAGTAACTAGAGTCGCTGGACCTGTTTGCATGGAATTTTCAGGGCTAATTAAATTTAGGTCAATTCTGGCGCATGGGTCGGCGGGTTGAAGGTCAATTTGTTATTACCGGATATAGCTATTTCGTTTGACTGTTGTCTTCTGGCAGTCCTGTACGATCTAGCGACTGAAAATGTAATGACATTGCTGTTTTCTGGCCTTTTGCTACATCGCAACACGGGGGCGGGGTTTGTTGTGCTTCGCACTACAGCTTGTTCAAATTTTAGTGATGGCCTCCGAAAGGCAGGCCATCACTAAATTACTGAGTGAATTATTGCCCTTCAAGGTAACCCAAAGTCATCAATTTTGGTACTAATTGAAAACGCGCATGTCATATTCCTGTTAATGGTCAATAGCAACTTAGACCCTATATCTTACACCGTTTCAGAGATACTGCGGCTTAAATGTCAAAATCAGCATTTTTCTCCACCCCACTCCTATTCTGGCTAAGATTTGGGAGTGTTCCCTTTGGAGTAGACCCCTAACGTTGGGGTGTGCCGAGAGTCAGTCAAATAATAGCACGAAAATGCAAGAAAATTGAAAATATAACTCAGGTTGGCGGTGTCCGGACAATGGCCCCCTGGACAAGTGCTCCCGGACATGTGCCCCACCCTTGGATACGTCCCTCCTGGTTTAGTGACCATCACTGACAATTCTCCCCTCGAAAGCAGCAGGCAGAATAATTGTTTAAGTGCTGTTGTGCCTGCTCCATGGGGCGTCTATCCCCCAACAACCATGGCGCCATTCCCCTCATTTTCACGTTTTTCCCCCTTTCACCCCTTTCTTTTTTCGTCCCTTCCCCTTTCCTCCCCTCTCTTTTCTCTACATGTACACTCCCTCCGTTTGTTTATCCCCCCTACCAATATTGCTATGATACTGCCACTTGTGACTTGACTTGTGCATGTCTCATCAGCTCGCGACGTCTCCTGATTTACATTCAATCGAAAAACAGCAAAATGTTGACGAGTGGAAGACAGCAAGTATGCAAGCATAGACCTAGGAGCATGAACGCAGCCTTTGCACAGGGGTCTGGAGAACGGAAGTCTCCCAGCGGGGTCCAGGGGCAGAGACGCGGTAGGGTCTGGGGTCAAAGCACAAGTCTAGAAAAAGCTCCAGAAAACAGATGCACGCTACATACACAATCTCATTCAATCACTCGCTTTCGACTTCATACTGAACAGTTACGCTATAACGCGCTATGTTCCGCCTCGTTCATATGAACGACTGAGGGTCAATTAAAGATATGTCACCGTCTAGACATACATCCACATATAACTGTGATATATTTTCTGTCAAGTAGTGATGTCCGTGACATTATGTACAGCCAGAATATGATAAGCAGGCTATAAAGTGCAGTAAATGCTAAAGTTACTGAATTTTTCTTCACCCCCCGTCATCAATGTAATCAATATCAGTAATCAATTCATAAATAAAAAAGACTTACGCTAATGCGCAAATCATGCTGATGAATGGGGGTGGCGATCGTCCGTAGTGTTTACCAAACCAGGGGGCTAGTGTCCTGGGGGCGCTTGTCCGGGGGGACTTGTCCAGGGGGCGAATGTCCTATCTTCAGGGGTTGGCAGTCACGTTACACAGTTGCATTTTAAGTGTGGATCAAATGCGAGCGCAGCGAGCAAGAAAATTTATGAGAACGTGATAGGAAGACTATAAAGTAGGCCTATAGGAAATAGGGATCCTTGAATAACTTAATTTTTCTTCCCTCTCTTAATCTCCCCCAACTTCATGAAAATATGCATGCTTTTCGTTCTCCCTTATATTTCCAGGATGCAGGCTGCGTCCATGCTTCTATTGAGTGCACGCCCCTCAAACAGGAGGGAGTCTGCGTCCTGGTCTTTCGGGAATGGACGCGGCCGTGGATAGGTCTAGGAACACCAGAGGCAGACTTCTGAGATTGGAAATAATGTTGTAAATTATTAGTTATTACATTTGTGCACAAGGTTCACATTTGTATACGTTAAAACTTAATATTAAACTTTTAATAACCCCCTCCCCCCCAAAAAAAAAATCACCATGGCGCATTTGTCGCCATCGATTCACGGACATATGCTCACTGGAGAAATGCTCACCGGTCAAATGCTCACTATACTAAGTAAAAATCAGACAAATGCTCACAAGTATGTGTTTTCGTAAGATAAATTTGGTTACTTTTTTCTCAAAAATCTAAAAATAATAATGATTAAAGAACTAGAAGGCGCTCAGAGAGTGCATATCCGCCAATTGAATTTTACAGCTTTTATACAGCTTTATAGTTACTGCTGCTTTAACCGTCTTGTCAGTTAGTTAACTTTGTCAGTTAATAATACAATACTAATAGGCCTACAGAAGTCATAGTACATAAAAACCCGAAACCCCCTAGCTGGGCAAAGGAGATGCCCCCGTATGTGAGAAGGGCAGGTGAGGGAGGTGGCAAGAAGCCTACAAATAAAGATTAATAAACCAGTTTTGCCTAGTTAAATTTGCCGTGCCAAAATCAAATCATACGAAAACACACTTGTGAGCATTTGTCCGATTTTTACCGTGCGACGCTATGCACGCTATGGTCTTAGTTATCGTAATTCTGTCCGTCTGTCCGTCCCTCTGTCTGTCACACTCGTGCACTGTGTCCACATGGTTCGACCTACGATCATGATTTCTTCACCATATCAATCAATCAATCAATCAATAAAAATTTATAGTGCGCCCACTACAATAAGACCGAGGGTGCATTACAATAGTCAACAAGAGGCGTGCAGTAGCAGCGCAAACCGCGCGAAGCCGCTGTAAAGTACTATCCGTACAGTACGTTCTATTATTTTAGGGCTTACCAACAGCAAAATACTCTACATGGCGTCAGAGTCATTACTAAGCTGTATTTCGCCATTTTTGCCGCATTTAAGGAATCAATGACCTTGAGTCTCGCGCAGAGGTCATTCAAAGTCATAAACTTTGGCAGCAATGGAAAGCCCGTGTACGACTTTATATTATTGTTAATAGTAACTTTCGCTCTACCTTCCACCGTTTCGGAGATATGGCTGGTTTTGTACTCCCAGAGCCAACTGTGTAAGTAAGTAAATAAGTAAGTAAATGCATGCTTGCATAAATACGTAGGCCTAATAGATATAATGCACCCAGCCACTATACATGGCGTTGGTGTGATTACTAAGCTGCATTTCGCCATTTTTTTCGCCATTTAAGGAACAAATGACCCTTGAATCTCGCTCAGAGGTCATCAAAGGTCATCTAATTTAGTACCAATCGAAAGCGCGTATACATATTTATATTAGCGGTCAATAGCACCTTGGACCCTATCTTGCACCGTTTCCGAGATACAGCGGCTTAAATGTCGAAAATCGACAATTTTATGCCTACCCCACTCCTACTCCGGCTAAAATTTGGGGGTGTTCCCTTTGGAGTAGATCCGTCATGTTGGGGTCTGCAAAGAGCGAAGAGGTTAGGCTAATCAGCCGTGAAATTATTTTTGCAGAATTCCAACCTATATGATCACGATACTTCAACGTCACAGACGGACAGACAGACGGACAGACAACTTGCCATGGCAATACCGCGCTACGCGTAGCTTCGCGCGGTAATAAAACCTTAAAACAGTATGTTAGTTGCAGTCAAACGCCTGAGAGAAATAAAATGTTTTGAGTTTCTTTTTAAAAGTTGTGGTGCAGGCTTCGTCGCGAATGTCGGTAGGGAGAGCGTTCCATGCGGCCGGTCCAGAGAAAGAGAACGCTCTCTCGCCGAACTTGGTTCGGAGACGTGGAGTAGAATAACAGCTGCTGTCAGTAGATCGCAGACGTCGCGCAGACTTCTTGGAAACAGGTTCAACAACGTCTGCCAGATAGCTTGGTGATCTACCAGTGTGTAGATGATGCATCATGAGACATAACTTGTATTGAATACGCCAGCGAACAGGCAGCAAGTGCAGTTGTATGAGACTCGGCGTGATATGATCAGAAGTTTTTAAGCCGAAGATGAGTCTTGCTGCTGCGTTTTGTACGTGTTGCAGTGGTCGGATAGTTGTTTCCGGTAAAGCTGCCAGCACTGAATTACAGTAATCAAGCCGAGATATGACAAATGCTTGCACGAGTCGGATTGTAACTTCAGTGCCAGCACGTCGACGAATCTGGTAGCCCCATCATTCTAGTTTCTGGAGATATCACGCTCATCCCAAAATTCAACGGGGGTCACCCCGAGCGAGGGTGTTGAATGAGGGTGGGGTGGGTACGAATTGGCGATTTTCGGCCAATAAGTCTCCGTATCTCCGAAACGGTGCGAAATACGACAAAGTTTACTATTGATCGCTAATAGGAAATCGAATACGCGCTTTCGATTGCTACCAAAATCAGCGACCTTGGTTGACCCTGAAATGACCTTGGACAGCAATTATGCACTCCGTTGCATTACACACACGTGTTTCGGATCCAACCACTAAAATTTGCATGAAGATAGACCCATACTATCAGCGGCAAAAATGTAGCCCAGGGATCCTAATTTCTAGCAAGGTAAGTTTTATGCGGATATTCATGGGGGTTCGCTGGAGAGGGGGCGTCAAATGAGAGTTTCGCTCGCTATATCTTCCGAACCTTCACATCTCAGGCCACATTTATTATATTGTGCTATGTAGCCCATTAGTGGCTTTTCAATGATACCGAAATAAATGACCTTGAATGACCTTGAATGGCCATTTTGCGGCAAAATGTGTTTCGTGCTCGGCAACTAATGGGTTGGCGTCTCCGGCTTTGGGACAAAACTGTTCGAAAATTTGCAGAGCTACCCATATACTGTCAGCGACAAAAATGAAGCCCAGGGAACGTAGTTTCTGGCAGTATAAGGCTTATGCAGATATTCGCGGGGGTTTGCTGGAGAGGGGCGTCAATTGAGAGTGGGGTCGTTGAAAATGGCGATTTTCGCTTCATTCGTTCACTGTCTTCCGAACATTTTACATACATGGCCACACGACCGCTGTCAGGTGATACGACTGTCAATGAACTTGGGCATATATCAAGGTCATTGGACTGTTTCACATCAAATTTCTCAAAAACGGTGTGTGATACGACAAAAGTTACTATAGACAACTAATAGGAAATCATACACTAGCTTTCGATTGGTGCCACTTTTGATGACCTTGTAGTACATTTGAAGGTCATTTCAGCCTAGGTTGTCATTTCCACGTCCATTTCAGCTATCCTTGGCATGCTTTCGCGTCGCACGGTCTCCCAGCAATAGCTGAGCTTCTTGTTACTTAATGGAGTGAGCATTTGACCAGTGAGCAATTGTCCTGTGAGCATTTGTCCGGTGAGCATTTCTCCAGTGAGCATATGTCCGCACACCGTCGCCATCGGTAGATAGGGTTCGATAGACGCCGCTCTCGCTTGGGACATGTTTGTTAAATTTGAAGTCCGTATCTTCAACCGTGTTGGAGCAATTAGCGTGTTACCCCCAAAAGTGCCACGCTCCCTTTTCTAAAAATTTTAAGGGGTGATGTATTGGCGCAAATAGCATTTAGCGCCCCAAAATTTAGAGGGTCATGTGACCTAGGCCACGCCCCTTTTCTGTATATTTCTTTGTTAGTTTTAGAGGAATTTCTCACATGCAACTTTTCACCAAATTTGATGTATATATAGATAGCCTTCTCAGGAGCGTAGCGACGGGGAGTATATCGGTATATAGGTGTCCGGACAATCGCCCCTCCCCCGGACAAGTGTCCCCAGGACACGTGCCCCTTGGTTTAGTGACCATTCCAGACAATAGTCCCCCTCGAAAGGAGCAGGAATAAGTCAAGTGTTTAACGTATTTAGGGGTGCCCTTGCGCCTGCCCCCAGGGGCATCTATTCCCCAACAACCATGGCGCTATACCCCTTATTGTTCACGCCTACTCCCTCCCCACCCCTCTTTCCTTATCCCTCCCCTTTTCCTCCCCTCTCTTTGCCATCTCCCCTCCCATATCATCTCTTCCTGGACGAAGAGACCCCTTTAAACAGCTGGGGAATCTAGTCCGTCGTATTTTGCCTACTTCCAAGTTTCAGCCTAGTTACGTATTCTTGAAGCGAAAATCGCCATTTACGACGATCCCACTCTCATTTGACGCCCGTAGCTCCAGCATACACCCGCGAATATCCACATGCTATAAACTTGGATCCCTGGGCTCCATTTTTGTCGCTGATAGTGTGTGGGTAGCTCTGCTAATTTTCGAATAGGTTTGTCCGAAAGCCAGAACATTAGTTGCCGAGCCCGAATCAGATTTTAACGCAAAATGGTTATTCACGGTCATTCAACGTCATCTATAAATTTCGGTGTCACTGAACAGCCACTAAGGGTCTACATAGCACAATATCATAATGGTGGCCTTAGATGTGAATTTTCGGAAGATATAGCGGTGAAATAAGCGGAAATCGCCAACTTCGACGACCCCACTCTTATTTGGAGCCCCTCGCCAGCGAACCCCCGCGCGAATATCCGCATAAACCTTATTTTACTAGTAACTGCAATCCGTGGGCTACATTTTTTTGTCGCTGATAGTATGGGTCTATCTTCATTAAAATTTTTGTGGTGGGCTCCGAAATATATGTGTGTAATGCAACAGAGCGCATAATAGAGGGTCAACGTCAATTCATGGTCATCGAATGTCGTTGCTTTTGGTACAAATCGAAAGCGCTTATGCAATTTCTTATTAGTGATCAATAGCAACTTTGGTCGTATCTTGCACCAATTCGGAGATACGGTGGTTTATTGGTCGAAAATCTCAAAAATTGCCAATTCTTACCCAACCCAAGTCTCATAAGTCGCCCTCGCTCGGGGTGGCCCCTTTCGAATTTCGTGATAAACCAAATATTTCCAGAAACTGGAATTTTCGGCTCTCTGGTGGCGAAGAAATCACGACGCTATCTTTCTTCGTTTCGTTACAATACCGGCGTGTGACAGACGGACAGACAGACAGATATCTGCTCTGGCTATATCAGCGCTTGCATACATGTAGCTTGCTATGCTAACGCGCTGGTAACAAAATGCTAATGAGGGCTGCAACAGTTGTGCAAATCTTTCATGGCTTGTTTTATGTTTTATTGCAGCTGCTTGTTGTAGCTGCAATAATTGTAAGTTTTAAGTTTTATTGTAAGTTTTATTGCAAGTTTTATAGCAGTTGTGATCCCTCCTTTATTGCTCTGCTCAGTGTGCAGCGTGTGCCCGCATGCACATAACCGCCCTGTATTCGATCAAACTTGACACGTGTCACTTCTCTGCCCAAGGAGTGCAGTGAGGCGTGAAAGTGTGAACACAGGTGCATAATGCAAGCAGTTGCAGTCAAATGCTATCACGCTCGTTTTATCGATCAGTAAATGCAATTTCTGGGAAAGTTTTGAGCACCGCCACCTTTGATGTAATCCTCCACTTGATTAAATATATACGCATACCTAATACTGCTGTATGGTCTAGAGGTTTGTCCATTACATAGAGCTGACATGCAGTCCCTGGATTTTTGTGTCAATAGACTATTGATGAAACTGTTTCACACTAATAATTTATCAGTTGTTGAAGAATGCAGACACTATTTTAACTTTGCACTGCCGAGTAACCTATTATGTCAACGATCTGAGAAGTTTATACGCAAGCTGATTGCTCATGTCTAACAGTTTCTTAGGTCCTTTTGTGCGCACAGTTGTTTTTATATTTTTCATTTATTGACTTATTTAGTTAGTAGTGAATATTGTGTTAATTTTTTTCTCATGTGCTACCAGTTACGGTAAATTAAAGATTGTCATTATTAGCTATCACCTCCTTAATACCTACGCTCGCTCGATTGCATTCTATCAATCTATCCCCAATTTGCAATCCAACATGCAACACGACATTACCAACTTCAGCTATATTTTTTACCGCGCGATGCTACGTAGAGCGCGGTATTGCCATGGCAAGTTGTCTGTCCGTCCGTCTGTGCGTCTGTCCGTCTGTCTGTGTGACGTTGAGATACCGTGGTTATATAGGTTGAAATTCTTGGAAAATTATTTACCGCTGATTAGCATAATCTTTCATTTCTCTGAAGAGCCTAACATCACGAATGTACTTCAAAGGGAACACCCCATATTTTAGCCGGAATTGGAGTGGGGTATGGAAAAATTGGGCCCGGGCGTACAAAACCGGCAATATCTCCGAAACCGTTGAAAACAGAGCGAATGTTACTATTAAGGGCGTATACAAAGTCGTACAGGCTTTCGCTTGCTCCAATATGTATGATCTTGGGTGACCGCTGAGAGAGATTCAAGGTCATTGATTCCTTAAATGCTGCAAAATGACGAAATACAGCTTAGTAATGACTCCGGCGCTATGTAGAGTGGTTGAATGCATTATCTGCATTAGGCCTACGTATTTATGCGCTTGTGCATTTACTTACTTACTTACACAGTTGGCTTTGGGCGTATAAAACCGATAATATCTCCGAAAAGGTTGAATATCTAGCGAAGCTTACTGTTAACGGCCTATATAAAATCGAACACAGGCTTTCGATTGCCGGCAAAATGTATGACCTTGCTCTACTCAGCGTGCAGCGTGTACCCGCATGCAGGTTGGAATTCTTGGAAAATATTTTTATGGATGATTAGCATAACCTTTTTACTCTCTGCAGACACCAACGTGACAGATGTACTCCAAGGGGAACATCTCTGAGCCAGATTCAAGGTCATTGATTCTTTAAATCACGCAAAGGTTAGTAATGACTCCGTAGAGTGGCTGAAGGCATTATCTTTATTAGGCTCTATTACGTATTCGTGCACTCGTGCACTTACTTACTTACTTACTTACTTACTTACACAGAATTAGTGTCCTTTGCGACTGGCCTGTGATCTAGTTTCCTGACTTTTCAGCAAATGATTTGTCTTCCGTTCCACTGCCTTTGGTAGGCCCTAAAATAATAAACGTACGGTATCGATGTACTTTACTGCGGCATCGCGCGGTTTGCGCAGCTACTGCAGGCCACTTGTTATATTTATGTTTTGTTACCATTGATAGTCAGCACGTAAAGCGTAAAATGGCATGAAATGCGTATAAAAAGTCAAACAATCCTTAATCGTTTGCATCTGGGGCTTTGTCCCGCTGGGGAGCTTACGATGCTCCCCCAGACCCTCTAGTCGGCTGACGATGGGATGTACCCTGCTGACCCATATTTCACTCCCTCAATCGTCGCCTCACGGCATATGTCCCATTTCTATAGGCGTATGATCTCTGTCAACTTTGGGAGCAAGACGTCTGTTTTTACCCGAAAATATCTGTATGAAAATTAACAAAATGCCCGAATTTTATGTGATACTTGTCCGAAAAATATTGTTTCCCAAATTTTGGGGTGCACGTACCCTGCTGACCCGCGTCCCCTACTCCTATGCCCATTTCGAAAAAAAACATTTATGGCTTTGTCATTATATCAGGCATGATGTGTGCTAAATAAACAGTCTGCAGTGGCGTAGGCAGGGAGTGAGGGAGGGACCTGTGGACCCACGTCCACAAGCGGATCCATGGGGAAAGGCACTGTGAAAATCATCCAGATAAGTGCACAACAAACAAACTAGAGTACCTATTCTTTGAGTGAAAGGACCCGGGAAGGGACTGGGAGTAGATAGACAGGGAAGAGGGGCAACGGGATTGGAGGGGTGGAAAAGAAGGGTATGGTTAGGAAAGGAGACGGAGCGGATAAGGAAATGGATAGGACGAAGCGGGGCGGAGAAAGAGAAACATTTGTCCCAGATTGAAAAAAAACAAAAGGTGGCAACCCTATCACGACCTTATTCAGTGGCGGATCAAGGATTTTGGCAAGGGGAGGCGGTCTGTCATCGATGGGTTAGATCTGGGAGGATAATGCATTTTTCTGTAGAAATTGTCCATTCTGGTGAATTTTCATTTTTCTTTTTTGGTTAGCTGCAGCGGCACAGGTGCATGGGGAAGCCTCGGTTTTAAGACAGAGACAATTTAATGTCAAGAGTAAGTAAGTTAGTAAGTAAATAAATAAATTTATATAGCGCCAAGGTCAGGAATCAGAGGCGAATCAGAGTACGCAAGCGGAGCGAGCGAAAAGTTTTGTACCGCACTTTTCTTAACTTTCGGAAGCAGTGGTCACTGGTCAGTCAACGTTAAAGCTAAAGTGAAAAATCCAGTAAAACCTGACTTTTGTATGGGGAAAGTGGGGGTCAACTGAATTTTTTTGTACTCCATTGTACCCGCAGCTCGTATTAATAGCGTGGCATTGTACCCCAACTAGATTAATTGCATTCACTCCTTCATGCATTTGTAACGCAACCGCCGTAGCTGCACAGTGCCATAGCCAGCAGACCAGCATAAAGTAATTTTTCTGAGTCATTCGCCAGGCGTCACCACCAAGTGCGCAATGTGTAGTTTTTAGCCCCAAAATAATTAATCGGGGGCCTAGCCCCATTGGGTACGGCGATGCAAAGTTTATTTTCCCCGCTATCGTTTGGTAAAAGTTTCATGAAAATCCGTTCAGCCGTTCCCGAGAACGGTTGTCTGGTATTTTTGTGGCGGACGGAAAAAACGAAAAAAAGGAAGAAAAAAAACAAAACAAAAAAACATCTGTAAAACACATACGCATCCGCCTCATCGGCGGTTGCGTAAATGAGGGTCGTCCACACTCCATTGAATCTTTGAGCAAGATTGCCACAGCGCATAGGACACAATAGTTTTCTGACATACATATCTCACAAGGTAGTGTAGCAACGCGTTTGATGTGAGGTGGCATGTTTAATGATCGCTTTATTGCAAATTTCCTGGAGAATGTGACAGTGAAAAATTTTGACAAGAAGCTTAGCTATTGCTAAGGGACCGCGCGACGCGCAAGCCTGTCAGAGATTGCTGAAATGGACGTGAAAATGATAACCTGGACTAAAATGACCTTCAAATGTACTTCAAGGTCATCAAAACTCAAAATTGGCACCAGTCGAAAGCTAGTGTATGATTTGCCATTAGTACTTTATGACCACTTTTGCCCTATAGCGCACGGTTTACGAGAAATTGGATGTGAAACAGTATAACGACCTTGAAATATCGCCAAGGTCCTCGACGGTCGTATCACCTGAAAGATAGCGTTTAATTTTTTTTACCGCGCGAAACCTAGCGGAGCGCGGTATTGCCAAGGCAATCATTGTCCGTCCGTCCATCCGTCTGTGTCGTTGAGGTATCGTGATCATATAGGTTGGAATTCTTGGAAAATATTTTTATGGATGATTAGCCTAACCTTTTTACTCTCTGCAGACACCAACGTGACAGATGTACTCCAAGGGGAACATCCCTACATTTTAGCCGGAATAGGAGTGCGGTAGGGAAAATTGTCAATTTTCGACATTTAAGACGCCGTATCTCGGAAACGGTGCAAGATAGGGTCCAAGTTGCCATTGACCACTAATAGGAACATGTGTACGTGCTTTCGATTGGTACCAAAATCGATGACCTTGGATGACCTTTCAGCGAGATTCAAGGTCATTGATTCATTGAATGCCGCAAAATGACGGAATAAACTTAGTAATGACTCCGACGCCGTGTACAGTGGTTGGATGCATTATATCTGTTAAGCACTCGTACACTTTATAATACTTACTTACTTATTTACTGACACAGTTGGATCTGGCGTATAAAGCCGGCAATATCTCCGAAACGGAAGAAGATAGAGCGAAAGTTACTATTAACGGCCTATATGAAGTCGTACACGAACTTTCGATTGCCGCCAAAGTCTATGACCTTGGATGACCTCTGCGTGAGATTCAAGGTCATTGATTCCTTAAATGCCGCAATAAATGGCGAAATACGGCTTAGTAATGACTCCGACGCCATGTACTGTAGATGGCTACGTGTAGCTTAGCTGGGGCGATGTCCAGTTACACAACGTAGCCAGTAGCCACTGTCTGCATGGCCAGGTGTTACAGAGACTGACCGCAATCGTTTAGTGTCAAGTGTCGGATGGTGTTCAAATAGAGACGGTCAACCAATCGTTGTCGTCGACTCGCGCTTCTGGGATCCCCAGAACCACGGCCTGTGGTAATGGCATATCTGGCATGACGACATAACTTAAAAGCTGGGAGCACTTGTGGACTGAGGCATTCTACACTCGATTCTCAAAAGTCTCGTCAATCAATTCCATACGTAACGTGGTCTCGTTATTGTCATTACGTTGCCCAAGAAATCGACAAAAATCGACAATGCTGTTCATACATTTAGCTGCACTTCGGCCGCGCAGTACTCCTACATAGCACTTAATCAGTAAAAATAGGCTAGTTTATGAAAAGTTTCCAGTTTATATATATGCATGCAGTCACGCCCTCTTTGAACTCATTGACTCCAGCAGTCACGATCTTTCTGTGAGCACTGTAGTGGACCTAGCAGTATAGTTTGTATTACTTAGGTCACTATAAAAAACGAACTGATTACCTAATTAACTGATTATTTAGCATTTGCATGTCTGGTGGGGCCGACAAGCCTTTAAGCTTCGGCATGCAGAAACTATCCCGGGGGATACTTTATTTCAGGGTAGGAGATATTATTCCATCCCCCGGTTAAACTATTTCGCACAATCTTATCCCCCGGACGTGTAAAAGTCATCCCCCGGATACTTTTAGGGCGTATACTTCATTTCGCTACACCGGCAACCCACAACATCTCCGAAACGGTTGAAGACAGAGCGAAAGCTACTATTAACGGTCTACATAAAGTCGTAGATGGGCTTTCGGTTGCCGCCAAAATGTATGACCTTGAATGGTCTCTGTGCGAAGGTCATTGTTCCTTATATGCAGCAAAAACGGCGAAATACTCGGGCGCTGAATTTGCAGGACCTAAAAATGACGGACCAAAAAAGATCAAAGACTGGAAAATGCAGGACCTGAAAATGACGGACCAAATCACAGGGCTGGAAAATGCAAGACCTGGAAAATGACGGACCAAATCGCAGGGCTGGAAAATGCAAGACCTGGAAAATGACAGACCAAATCGCAGGGCTGGAAAATGCAGGACCTGGAAAATGACAGATCAAATCGCAGTTCTGGTTCTGGAAAACGCTTACTTCTATTCTGGTGAAAATTCTTTCACTGGTGCACTCAGCAGCAAATTTACAGGCACAAAATGTGTTTTTTTCTGTTGCAGTCAAACATTGAATATCACATTTAGGTGTGGTCGTCAGACGTACGCTAAGACATATATTAGCCTATATTACACAGTTATAGCTGCTAAAAGCCTATATTCAAGGCATTTCATAAGCTAGAATTATTGAAGTTGAACACTCCGGACGCAAGACGCATTCCCGGGAACCTAATTGAAGTTTTTTCCCTGAATTTCAAGGAGACACCTATGCATGCAAATTAAATTCATGCTGTTGAGTGAAAGTACACAGTAAGCCATAAAAATGGCACCTTTTGGCAATGACTTGTCCAATTTAATAATGCTTTTACTGCCACAGTCTGAGACAAACAGACAAAATTTACCATCTCACCTCAAATCAGAAATTAACATCTCTAGTAAATGGATACTGTAAATTAACTGGTGCATTAAGCAGGTCAAGCTGGCACATCATTTTACAATAAGCAATAATATATACGTTACTTGTTCTAAATAATTATATAATTCAACGACAAAAGTATGTTGGTTTTTGGTTACAAAGTCAGGCATCTTGCTACCCAGACATTTTCCAGGTCCTGCATTTTCCAGCCCTGCGATTTGGTCCGTTATTTTCCAGGT
>Ga0209364_1000075_pt1 | contig 20537 bp, 15 predicted proteins | sample WorMetHERISLAND2_3_FD_187387 | JGI IMG/M metagenome (GOLD analysis project Ga0209364, IMG submission 187387) | Marine gutless worms symbiont microbial communities from Max Planck institute for Marine Microbiology, Germany - Olavius albidus HERON... | ecosystem: Host-associated > Annelida >... | reverse complement strand
CAGCAACTGCACAACTTGGGATTGGCCTTGAGCTTGATGTTATTGCCGCAGTTGTTGTTGGGGGCACACCGTTGACCGGTGGAGTTGGAAGTATCAGGGGCACAATTTTAGGGACACTGATTATTGCAGTATTGAGCAACGGAATGAACATGATAAGCGTTGATCCATACTTTCAGGATATTATCAAAGGAGTGGTATTAATTGCAGCCGTTTATATAACAATAGATCGTACTAAAATAGGAATTATTAAGTAAAGTGATTAAGTCTGTTACGACAGAAAGGTTTGGCGGATAAGTTACAGATTAACTGATACCGCATAAAACCGCTCTAAAAAAGAGAGGGATAATCAATGCAAAGGATAATCAATAATCCGGATAATGTAGTAGAAGATATGCTCAAGGGGTTTGTTCAAGCACATTCCGATATTGTTGTTGCTACTGCCAATCCCAGGGTCTTGAAGTATAAAGAGGCCCCGATGAACGGGAAAGTAGGTATTGTAACCGGTGGCGGTTCTGGTCACAAACCGGCATTTATAGGTTATATCGGACGGAATATGGTAGATTCTGTTGCTGTTGGAGAAATTTTTTCATCTCCAACTGCGAATTCATTTTATGATGCTTTTCATGCAGCAGATTCAGGGAACGGTGTCGCCTGTTTGTATGGAAACTATGCCGGTGATAATATGAACGTTAAACTGGCAATAGAAGAAGCTGAAGAGGATGGCCTGACTGTAAGAACAGTTGTTGCCAATGACGATGTTCCTTCTGCTCCGAAAGAGGAAAGCGAGAAACGTCGGGGAGTAGCAGGGGAAGTCCTTATGTGGAAAGTCGGTGGGGCCAAGGCTGCTCTTGGAGGTACTCTTGAAGAAGTTGTAGAAGCTGCCCAGAAAGCAATTGATAGTACCAGAAGCATTGGTATTGGTTTATCACCCTGCGTCATTCCAGCGGTAGGGAAACCAAATTTCTCAATTGAATCTGGGAAAATGGAAGTTGGGATTGGGCATCATGGAGAGCCGGGTATCAAGGTGGATGATTTACGTTCTGCTGATGATATGGCTGAAATGTGCCTTGAGATCATTCTGCCGGATCTGCCTTTCAGCTCGGGGGATGAAGTGGTTGTTTTGGTATCCGGGCTTGGTGCAACTCCCGTAATGGAACTCTATATTTTTTATAACAAGGTCGCCCAAATACTGAAAGAGAAGAAAATTTCCATCTACAGGCCATATATAGGGGATTTCTTCACCTCCCTTGAAATGATGGGGGTAACCATTAGCGTAATGCGAGTTGATGAGGAAATGAAGTCATTGATAGAGCTTGATGCGTATTCAATGGGATTCAAGCAGATCTAAGGAAATAGTATGTCGAAAGAATCGTTTCTGAACAAAGAAGGAGCTCTTTTTATACTAGATTTGACAAAGGTCATTCATGAGAATAGAAATTACCTAAGCGAGATAGATGGTGCTATTGGTGATGGTGATCATGGTATCAATATGGATAAAGGTTTCAGAATGGCCGGCCGCGAAATAGACCCGGAAGTTGATGATATGAGTTCTGCGCTTGGAAAACTCGGGAGAACACTCTTAATGAAAATAGGGGGTTCCATGGGACCGATCTATGGCACATTCTTCAAGAAGATGGCGAAAACATGTAAGGGTCATGACTATATAGACAAATATATATTCAGGGATACGCTTTACGCAGGCTGTAAGGGTATTGTTGAACTCGAAAATGCTAAAGTTGGGGATAAAACGATTATTGACACCCTGGATCCGGCCGTACAAGCTTTCTCGCGGGCTGTTGAGAATGGGGTAAATTTCGGTGGTGCCCTTACTCAGATGATTGATGCGGCTGAGAAAGGAAAAGATTCGACACAAAACCTGGCAGCAAAAGTAGGAAGGGCTGCGCGCTTGGGTGAACGTTCTCGAGGTGTGCTGGACGCAGGAGCATCTTCATGTTTTCTGATTCTACAGAGTTTGGCAACTTCGATTATGCAGAAGATTTGATGAAAAAATGAACTCTCTGCATTAGGGAAGAGTATCAGCGTATTAGATCAAGAAAGGGGAATATCATGAAATACCGTAAATTGGGCAACAGCGGGCTTATAGTCAGTGAGCTTGCCCTTGGAACCATGCAATTCGGGGAAAAGATGAATATGGGCGGCCTTGATCAGGAAGAGACAACTAAAATGGTCAACTTAGCCCTTGATAAAGGAATCAATTTTATAGATACCGCGGATGTATATAGCCTTGGGGAAAGTGAAACGCTATTAGGAAACGCTCTTAAGGGAATTCGGGAGGAAATTGTTCTGGCCACAAAAGTCCGACTTCCTATGAGTGAAAATGTAAACCGCAGTGGAGCGACAAGGGTAAATATCTTGCGGGGGATCGAAAGTAGTCTAAAAAGGCTTCGAACAGACCATATCGACCTTTATCAGATTCATGGGTGGGACAGCAATACTCCTCTTGAAGAAACCCTTGATACACTCAACGATCTTGTTCGGCAGGGAAAAGCAAGGTATATCGGTCTCAGCAACTACTTGGCCTGGCAGGCTGCCACTTCAATTCAAATACAGACACGGAACCATCTCGAGAAGTACATCACGGCGCAACTGCATTACAGTCTTGTGGACAGGGGGATTGAGCAGGAATGGACTTCCCTGTGTGATTACTACAATATGGGCATACTCGTGTGGAGCCCTCTGGCGGGAGGTTTCCTGTCAGGGAAATACATAAAAGGAGCACAGGCTTCTGACGGGACTCGTTTCTCCGAAGCCGGCCGGTTCATTCCCTTTGACAGGGATAAAGGATACACCATAATCGATGTATTGAAGAAAGTAGCGGGCCGTCACAGAGTAAGTCCGGCCCAGGCAGCAATTGCCTGGATCCTGAAACAACCCTGCATCAGCAGTGTGATAATTGCGGCACGGCGGGAAAAACACTTGGAGGACAATATAGCTGCTACAGATCTGGAATTGTCTGACGAGGATCTTCTGGAACTGGATGAAGTCTCACATCCTGGTTATTCCTATCCGAAATGGATGGTTCTCCAGCTTGATGCTGCGGAGGATCCTAGGCCGAAAGCATTGTATCCTGAAAGATATGCGGATAAAGGCCCATGGCCTGACCTTCGAAATACAGAGTGGAAAGGCTAGGTTTTTGCGCTCTCTTGCAGATAGGCTTAACGCCCGGGTAGAGAGCTATGCAAAAATATAGGTATTTCATTCCAACAACCAAAAGGAGGGATTGGTGGGTGTTAAATCTATTGCGATTGGCTGTGATCCAAACGCCAGCAGTTTCAAGGAAGAGATTAAGAAACATCTCTCTGAGCTGGGATATGCGTATGAGGATTACGGAAGTGATGATGTCATTTATGCTAAAGTAGCTATCACAGTAGCGGAATCTGTTGCAAGAGGGGAATACGACAGAGGCATACTTCTATGCGGTACAGGGATCGGGATGTCAATAGCCGCAAACAAGGTCTCGGGAGCATACGCGGCTTTATGTTCTGATGCTTATTCAACAGAGCGGGCGATAAAAAGCAACAATGCCAATATCATGACAATGGGATCGCAGGTGATAGGTGTTGAGCTTGCAAAAGCTCTGGTAACAATCTGGCTCAAAGTAGAGTACGATCCTAAAGGAAGATCCGAACTGAAAAATAAGCAGATTTATGCCTATGCGGCGGAGCACAGTAAACACTAGCACAAGAAATGCTATGGAAATTTCACAGCTAAATATTTTCCGGATATCACCGATTTAGCTTTTCCGGTTTTGTGCAGCAAAGGAAGTCAACGACTCCCGCTTTCAACAGCCGTGATTTCTGAGACAGATAATGCTGTTATCTCTACTCAAAAGGAATTTGGATAACGGTTTCGAGATGTTCAGCATAGTCTTCAAGTTCCTGTAAAATTTTGAGTGCCGACGGATTCACCTCTGTTTTCCGCTTTGCAAGTTGAGCCTTGAAAGAATTCAAATCTGATACTCCGGTAAGCGGTGGATTTTTCAAGCGGGAAAAACAGAATTCCCTCCACTGGCGCAGTTCCTCTGCGTTTAACAGCTCCGGGAAATTTCGCCTAATATATCTCCGTATCATTTTCGGAATTCTGACATCCTTGAAGTGATATTCCAGTTTTTTTAGTTCTTTGGGCGATTTTTTGGAAATCAGTTCCAATGCCTGCCAGTCCTCATTGGGGAAGAAACCCTCATATATTCTGAAATCCGCATCTGTCTTTTTTGCTGTTTGATCTTCTTCGCGTTGACGGAGAAAAACATTCAAAACCTTTTCCGACAGGCCATCGTTTTTCCGCAGCCTTTGGCATCTATCCACAGCGAGATGGAAATCAATCCCTAGTCGTTGAGCGGCTCTGTCGGTGAGCTCCGACATGGGTGCGAGGAAGGGACACTTGCTTGTTATGATACGTCTGAGTGGAATGCGATCTGTATCGATTTCATTTGATTCGAGTTGGGAGGGGAAGGCGAGTCTATACACTGCCTCGACTTCCAAATCCAATAAGGGCTGAGGATCGGCACTCAAATCAAAGGCGTAAAATGTGTTTGGCTGGGTTGGGCTGTATGATATAGGGTAGATCAAACCCGTATTCCCCCTACCGCCAAAGTTTGCATAGCCAGTGTAGATTAACGGCGCTCCATCCGCCTTTTCTACAAGACCGCGAATTGCTTCCTTCCCACGGTGCCGGAGGGCCCAATCGAATAACCTAGGCTGTCTTTTTTTCAAAAGACGGGCCAAACCGATTGTTGCATAGACATCCGAAAGGGCATCATGGGAATTGCCGTGATCAATGCCGTTAGCCTTGGTCAGCAATTCCAGTCTTACTGAAACATGGCCTTTTTCCTTGGGAGGCCAGTTCATATTCCCGGGCCGCAAATCCCTTACGGCTCTTGTAAGATCTATAAGATCCCAGCGGGAATTCCCATTTTTCCATTCCCGCGTGTAGGGATTGCGCAGATTGCGATAGTAAAGATTCCGAATGAATTCATCGTCAAAGGCAATTGAATTATAGCCGACCGCACAGGTGTTGGGAACAGAAAGGTAATTGTCGATTTTCTCTACCAATTCTGCCTCAGGAATTCCTTCTCTGTTTGCAATTTGCGGGGTAATGCCGGTTATTAGGCAGGCATCAATGTCCGGCAGGTAGTCGGGACTCAGCTTTCCATAGAGCATAACCGGTTCCTCGACAATTCGTAGATCCTCGTCAGTTCGCACGCCGGCGAACTGGGCAATTCTGTCATATTTCGGATTTCGTCCGAAGGTTTCCAAATCAAACCAAAAAAAAGTCACCCTAGCCCTCTCCGAGGGCAATTCTAGCATGATGTCCAGTTCGGCTGCCAAAGCAATTTCCCGGATACAGGGGCAGATCATCGCATTGCCCGACGCGGTTATTCTGCAAAGAATCATTGAAGGATCCCCGTCAGACCTATCCTAATTGCCCGGAGTAATCAAGCTGCTTGGGAACGCGGCTTCCCGCCTTAAAGAGGGTCTGTCCGGCTTGGCAGGCATCGAAGAGCGGAGGGCCCGGGACTGTAACTCCTTATCTGTTCAGAAGATTAAGGAGGGGCCGCGCTAGGCTGAACCCCGAATCTTTGCTCCTTTTTCCCCCTATAGCTTCTAAGAAGTTCTCGAAAAAACTGGCGAACCCTTCCAATTGAGGAAAGGTTAATACGTTCATCGGGAGAATGGGGCTGGATTATTGTGGGACCAAATGAAACCATATCCAAATGCGGAAAGCGTTCGCCGATTGCGCCGCATTCCAGGCCGGCATGAGTCAATTCCACCTCGCATTCCTTGCCGAAGAGTCTGGCCCATATGCGCCTGGAGCGTCTTAGCACATCCGAATCCTCATTCGGTTCCCAGCTCGGATAATAGTTTCCTGTGCTGAAACTGCCGCCGTAGATTCTGGCAAGCCCAGCAGTGATATCCGAGAGATCGACTCCGCAGCTCAGCCTTGCACTTCGTCTGTTTGCCAGCACTTTGACCGCTCCTTTCTTACTGCGGAGTACAGCAAAATTCATGCTCGTTTCCACCCGGCTGTCAGAATACATCGTCCATACCCCATGTGGAATCAAACGAAGCGTATCTATCAATCGCGCCTGATGGGCAGAGGAGATTAGTCCTTCTTGCGGCAAGGATGCTTTCTCAAGTCTTGCGAAGAGATTTTTCTCAATATCGCCGAATTCCTCAGTCACCGCGCCTGAAAATTTTTCAAGGGCTGATTGGATTATGGGGAGATAGGATTTTGGCAGGGCTAAAACCGCGCCTGCCTCCCGGGGAATCGCGTTGTGCGCTGAACCCCCATTTAACTCGCCAATTCGCAGTTCCGGCACGGCAAGATTGAGCTCGCGGATTGCCCTAAGCAGCAGGACATTGGCATTTGCCTTGCCGGAGTGTATTTCGATGCCCGAGTGGCCTCCCTCCAGTCCACCAATGAGAAGTTCGCGTACCGCGTATGACTTGGGGGTCTCCTCGTGCTTTACGGGGAAAACCAAGTTCATATCCATTCCGCCGGCACAGCCGATTGTAAACACACCCTCAGTTTCGGAGTCCAGATTCAGAAGAATTCCGCCGCTTAGAAAATCCTTCTTCAGCTTCTGTGCCCCAATCAGCCCGGATTCCTCGTCGGCGGTTATCAGTATTTCAAGTGCGGGGTGCTCTGCCTCCCTGTCTTCCACGAGTTCGAAAAACATAGCAAGAGCGATACCGTTGTCTGCGCCCAGGCTTGTTTCCTTTGCTCTGAGCCAGTCACCATCGCGCCATGAGATAATCGGATCCTTTTGAAAATCATGCCGGCTATCGGGGCGCTTCTCACTAACCATGTCCATATGTCCCTGCAGAACAATGGTGGGGGCATTTTCAAAACCGCTCGTTGCCGGTACTTCCATCAGTATGTTATGCGCGGTGTCGCTGCGAACTCTTAAACCGTGTTGTTTTCCCCAACTCATTAGCCATGGATGAATGCGTTTGTAGTATCCCGTGGGCCGGGGTATCCTGTTTATATCGTCGAATATGCGTATAATTCGCTCAATACCTTCATGGCCGTTCAACTACTTTTCCTCTTCGCTATTAGCACTAGCGCGGCAATCAGTGTAGGCAGGGCGAGGATAAGAATCAGTTTTTCGAACCAGTCTCCAAAGCGTGAATAAATGGTTTTACGTCCGGTGTATATAGGCACTTCGGCAACCAGATTTCCCTGTTCAAATGGATCAAGACGCGCGGTGGTTCGCCCATTCGGATCTATCACACAGGTTATACCGGAGGTGGTTGCCCTAATCATGCTGCGCCGGTTTTCCACGGCCCTGAAGATGGCCATGTTCTGGTGCTGAATCGCGCAGGCGGCGGCGGTGCTCCATGAGTCGTTGCTCGTATTAACCAAAATCTCCGCGCCGGCCAGGGTAAAATTTCTGGCAAGGTAGCCGAATGTATCTTCGAAGCAAATCAGTGTGCTAACTCTCGGACCTCCCCACCTATCTAAAGCAAAGGTTGTAAATTCGACGCCCTTGGTGTAGAGAGGTGTACCCTGCGCCTGAATATACTCCATGAGGCGTGGAAACAACCCTGCGTATGGGAAGTGCTCGCTAAATGGTACAAGATGGATTTTCCTGTACTTGTCGATGATTTCCCCACCATCAAAAAGCAGTGTGGCATTGTAATCCAGTTTTTTGCCGCCCTCCATCACGGAATCGTTATTTCCAATAATCACCGGGATATTGACATCTTGCAGGAAACTCATCAGGGAATTTATCAGTGCCATCCTGTCCCTCTGGCGTCTGTATTTCCGATGCCACTCAATGGACGGCACGAAGGAAGTTTCAGACCAAACCAAAGCATCGGGTTTTTCTTTGAGGGCCTTTTTGCTCTCCTCAACCAGAGAATTCAGGGACTGTCGCCAGGCATCAATTCCAGTTAGCCAAGTGTTGACATTGTGCTGAATGAGGGCCGGACGCCATTTCCCGCTTTTACTGTAATCTACCTTGCTGCTGATTCCGTAGATATTGGCCGCTAAAATGAGAACAGCCCAGATGATTGCAGAAACACGGAAGCGTCTGCCCGGTCTGTTCCGGCGCCGGATAGAATCGAGTCCGGGATCATTGGATACAAAACCTGATTCCAGCAGGTACGCGGCAATTAGAAACGAAGAGAAGACCACCAATATGCTCACTCCCATTACGCCAAAAATGTCCGCAATTGCAATCAGTGAGCGCCATCCATACTGACTATAGCCAAGTATCCCGTAAGCGTAGCCAAGGAAACCCTTGGTTTTGACAATCTCGAAGGCAATCCAGATAAGCGTTTGGGCTAGATAGGCGTAGCGCTTAAAGGCAAGATCGGCAATTTTTAGAAGGGGAAAGACGATGAAGAACCAGCCGGCATAAATCGTGGGAACCAGTATGAAGCTGACGGGATTGAATGTGGCTAGCCAATAGTTGAAAAGGGCGTAGGTGGCATAGCCATAGAGGGCTCCCCAGAGAGGACTGCTCCACCAGGGTATACGGTGGATGAGTATTGCAACTGGAACCAGGCTTATCCATGCAAAGGGCGCCAATCCCCAGTCCGCGACGAAGTTGGGGAAGCCAAGGGCGAAGAAGAGCGCTCCAAGCGCTAAGAGGAGGAGATTTACGGCGGAGTTTTTAGCTGCCCTTCCTGTTTTCATAACCCAGACTAGCACGTGTACAAACGAGGAAGCAATTGACCTCAAAGTTCCCACGGCGGGCGCCATCGCCGGAGCCTGAAGCAAGTTGACTTTGCGGCTATAAGATGATGTAAATCATCTATTCATGGTTGGCGATGAGCTTCAGCAAATCAAGCAGGCCGCACGGGCGCGGGCGCGGCATATTCTCTCAAAACTGAATCCGAAGAGGCGGGGAAGGGCGGCATTAGATGCCAGTAGGGCGCTGCGAAACTCAAGTATATGGACGACCTGTGACTGTCTGCTTGCGTATATGGCCCTGGATACGGAACTTAGCTGTGCGCCCGTTATTCGGCTGGCTTTAAATGACAACAAGAAAGTATTCACTCCAAAAATGCTTGCCGGGAAGATAGTTTTTTTCCGCATCTTCTCAAACGGCGATTCCTTCGTAAGGGGACCATTCGGAATTCGCGAACCCGTGACCAGGGGGGGTGAATCTGAGATGTGGGAGCCCGGGAAGGAGTCGAGCCTGGTTCTGACACCAGGGCTTCTATTTGATGAAGAGGGGGGGCGTCTTGGCAGAGGGGAGGGGTTTTTTGATCGCTTCATTCTCGGATCTCGATTGGGCGAGAGTAGTTTTGCCGTGACAAAACCTCTTTTTATCGGCTATGCTTACGACGAGCAAATTGTGAAAAGGGTACCGATGGGCAGTAGAGATGAACGCCTGGACGGAGTGCTGAGTGATCGTCGTTTTCTTCGATATCCGAGCAGGTAAGAACCGCCTGCGATGGCAAAGTTTTTGTGAAAATGATGGAGAACTATCGATATGAGTGAGATTAAAACGGCATTGGAGGTGGCACTCGAACGAAGCACCGATGTCAAGATTGATAAAAGAGCTGTCAGTAAGGAAAGACATGTCCGCGGAGGAAAGGTGTCCGCCGGCAGGTTTTTATCGGACGGGAATGAGGAGACTCTAAAAAAGGAAATTGGAGCACTTTCGGATGAAGAGAGGAAATGGTTCAAGGAAGGGCTGTGTACAAACTTGCTCGCGAACATTAATCTGCCCCGTTCTGAAGAGGAATTGGGACGACTCGATTTGATTGGCAGAGGACTAAGATGCATGGTGAAGGATGGGGGTGCGGCCGGGAATCTTAATTATTTGATGGGTAGATACAGGGAATTGTTTCGGCAGTACCTTGAAAATGTTCGGAGTTTGGAGTCCCAGCTGCGGGCCAAATGGGATGACAGGCTGCGGCAAAAAGAGGAGCAACTTCGGCAGCAAATAGGCTACTCTGTTCGTTTGACAGCGGAGCAGGATCCGGATTTTGGAAAGATTTTGGGCGAGAGGCTGGCGGAGCTGGATAGGCAATACGCGGAGGTTCTGAACCAGAGCAAGAAGAAAATCCGCGAACTACTGTAGTTCAGGCCGGGGTGAGGCTTTTTGAGCGATCCGGAGATGCGGAGATGAAGCCGCTGGCCGCCAGGATGCGTCCGCGTAATCTCAATGAATTTATAGGACAAAATCACATAGTGGGGCCGAATAGCCTTCTGCGGCGGGCCATTGTTGCCGATGGGCTCTCAAGTTTGATTTTTTTTGGACCTCCGGGAACCGGCAAAACCACCCTGGCCCGCGTGATTGCGGGGAGCACGAAGAGGAAGTTTGTTAGCTTGAACGCGGTGCTTTCGGGAGTGGCAGATATACGCAGGGAAATTGCGCAGGCCAGGGAGCTATGGAACCTGCAGGGAAGGCGCACGATTCTATTTGTTGATGAGGTGCACCGTTGGAATAAATCCCAGCAAGACGCCCTTCTCCCCTGGGTGGAAAATGGGCTGATAATCCTGATTGGAGCCACAACGGAAAATCCCTACTTCGAGGTAAACAAGGCGCTTGTGAGTCGAAGCAGAGTGTTTCAACTTACGACGTTAGAGAAGGAGGAACTAAGGCTTATCGCGGACCGGGCCATTGGGAATCCGGAGTACGGCTATGGGCGCTGGAGGATCAATTTCGAGGAGGGCGCGATTGATCATCTGCTAAATGTGAGTTCGGGCGATGCTCGCAGCCTACTCAATGCTCTCGAATTGGCAATTGAAACCTCGGTTAGCCCCTTCCCTCCGAAGGACGGCACCCTCATTGAGATTTCGATGAAGGCAGCCGAGGAAAGTATTCAGCGAAGGGTTGTTTTGTATGACAAGGAGGGTGATTATCACTTCGACACCATTAGCGCCTTTATCAAATCGATACGGGGTTCGGATCCGGATGCGGCTCTCTATTGGATGGCGCTCATGGTTCGTGCGGGTGAGGATCCCAAATATATTTTTCGACGGATGCTAATCAGTGCCTCGGAGGATGTGGGTTTGGCGGCGCCAGAAGCACTTGGTGTTGTAGCAGCCGCGGCTGAGGCCTTCGATAGGGTTGGACTGCCCGAAGGGCAGTTTCATCTCGCGCAGGCCGCCCTTTATTTGGCCACCTGTCCCAAGTCAAACTCCACGCTGGGGTATTTTGATGCGCTCAAATCGCTGGACGAAAAGGATTGGGGAGATGTTCCGATCCACCTCAGGGATGCCAGCAGGGACAGCCAGGCCCTTGGGCATGGGAAGGGATATAAGTATCCGCATGCCTGGCGTGAGCACTGGACGGCACAGCAGTACCTGCCCAGGAGACTTGCTGGCCGATTTTTTTACGCTCCGGGCGAATTAGGATATGAGGGTGGAGTGCGTGAGGCTGTGTTAACACGGCGGGAGGCGCAGTTGGCGGCTTTTCTTAACGAAGAGGCAGGGAACGAAGATGGGTTTCTAGTTTATACGCCAACTGATGAACAAAGAGATGCCTGGCTGCGACGCACGGAATCCTCGGCAGCCCCATTGACATTGCAGGTTTGCAGACTCCTCTTTGAGGAATGGCAATCAAAGGGACATGAAAGAGTTCTTATTGCTAATGATTCCGGCGGCACACTTATATGGGAGGCCGCCCGGCGGGTCCCCCAGGGAGGAGTTGTCGCACTATGTGCTGTTCCATCTAATTACGATGCGCTGCGCTGGATGGCAGACAGGCTGCCCTCTATCGGGAAGCCCGAATTAATTCTGGGCAGCATCGAATCCGCCGGAGCTAAGCTGGGAAGAGATGGTAAGCAGTTCGATATCATCTGTTCGAGAAACTTGCTCGCAAACCAGAAAGATTCTTCTCGTTCACATAGGCTTATTGCCGATGCATACGAACTGGCGGCCCCAGATGGGAGATTGCTCATGGCAGAGTTCCGCAGGGGCTCGGGAACCCTGCTCTCTCACCTGCTTAGCAATGTCGGTTGGAACAAAGCCGCCGAGAGACGATTTCGGAAAACCGAGGCTCAGCTAGCATCCGAGCTGGCATTGGTGGAAACGCCCGAAATGATTGCCAGTCTTTTCTCCGATACGGACTGGATGAAATTGAGAGTGAAATCCCAGGCAGTCTGCGAGAAGCGTCTGCTAAGTGCCTCTCTTCTGGATACATGGCTCTCCGTAGAAAGGAGCTCCTACGGATATGAAATGTCGCGGTTGATGGGCAATAAGGAGTGGGTAAAAATCTCAACCCTTCTGAAAGCCGCCCTATGCGACAAGTTAGTAGACTGGGAAACAGAACTCCTCATTATTCGCGCGGTCAAAAAACTGTGAAACAAAACACCGCGGGGTTGGATATCGCAGTGTCTACAATATACGAGGATCAGGCAGTTCTGGCTGTGGACAAGCCCAGGGGTATACACGTTCACCCCACCAAGCTCTCCCGAGGTGAACCTAGTGTTCAAGTTCTTTTGGAGCAGCGCTCAGAGGAGCGTGTATATCCCGTGCACCGCTTGGATCGTCCGGTAAGCGGCATACTTCTGATGGCAAAAAATGCCGAATCGGCATCGAAATTGGGCATCGCCTTTCGAACCCGCGGATGCGTAGAAAAAAACTACCTCTGCATTGTTCGAGGCTGGCTATTTAGTGCGGGCTCCTTCGATAGACCGCTCAGGCAGGCTCCAGGCAAACCCCTGCGCGATGCACAAACTTCCTATCGTGTTCTGGCCAGAGCTGAGGCACCCTGGTCTGATGGCATCTTCCCGACAAGCCGCTATAGCCTACTGGAATGTACGGCAGAAACTGGCCGCTTTCACCAAATCAGGCGCCATTTAGCGCGCGGCAGCCATCCTGTAATCGGCGATGTCGCCCACGGAGACAATCCGCGAAACCGCATCTGGCTTCGCAAAACAGGCATTGATTGCTTGTTACTGCGGTCGCATCGTCTCTGTTTCACCCATCCAGGCAGTGGAAAGCGGATAACTCTTTATGCTCCGCCCTATCCTAAGTTCATAATCGCCGCCAAACTTCTTGGTTGGCCCTTGAATCTGATAGCCAACTCATCGTCTCAAATCCCATGACCTTCGAAGGTCAGTTTACTCCCCAATACTTGGCAAGTTCCTCAAGCGGTGGAGTCATCTCCGCTTGGAGTCCTCCCTATCACAGTTTTATCTATATATATCGGCTGAGCATTGCTTCCAAACTTTTCCTCATTTTGCGGTTCCTGATGCCATTCATATTGACATGAATCCCTGTGGGGAGCAAAATCACCGGGTATTGGTGGATGTAGCTCAGAGGCAGAGCGTCAGATTGTGGATCTGGTTGCCGCGGGTTCAATTCCCGTCATCCACCCCATGCGCCCTTAGCTCAGTTGGATAGAGTACCGGGCTTCGAACCCGTAGGTCGGAGGTTCGAGTCCTCCAGGGCGTGAGATGGCGGTTTTGTCCAAAGTGAGCGAATGTGGCTGTGGACATTGGACTTTTTTGCAAACCTTCGATAAAAGGCCCTGTCAAGATAAGATGAGAAAGCTAACGCCGCCCGCCCCAAGATTTGAAGGAGCAGTGGGGCATTTTTTGCTCAGATTTTTTGCTCAGTACAAGGGGTGGAAACCAACAATCCGTAAACGTGAGTTCTTATGAGATTCCCAGATGCGGTGGGAATCGGACAACTAGAGGGACTGGACATTTAGCTGGAAAATGGATACAATACCTTGGGGCCGTTAGCTCAGCTGGTAGAGCAGCAGACTCTTAATCTGCGGGTCAAAGGTTCGATCCCTTTACGGCTCAGTTTGGGTGGGGGATGGTTCCTGTTTGGATAAGCGCGAGAGTGGTGGAATTGGTAGACACGTCGGTTTTAGGAGCCGGTGCCTTTGGCATAAGGGTTCAAGTCCCTTCTCTCGCAACATCGAACACCATGGGCTGCCCTTGCCGCTCAATTCTGAGATATTTGATGACGACTTCTGTGAAAGAGAGCCGCTCTTAAAGCTTCTTTTGCGGTCTTGATTGAGGTTAATAGTGGTTGAGGATAGACAGCTCGAGCGCTTGGAAAATTCGGCAATGAAGCTAACTGTTCGAGTTGGCGCGGAAGGTGTTGATAAGGAATATCATGATTTGCTGGGGAAGTATTCGAAGGATGTGCGAATTCCCGGCTTTCGGAGGGGAAAGGTTCCAAGGAGCGTAATCATTCGCAAGTTTGGGGAGGACTTAAAAGTAGAGGCAGCTAGAACGCTGCTTGACGCGGCCCTCCGGAAGGCGATTGAGGATGAGAATGCAAACCCAATTTCCAAACCACTGCTTGAGGATATGTCGCAATTTGAGCCTGGCAAACCATTTACCTTCTCTGTCACCTTTGATGTCTTTCCGGATATCGATATGGCAGAATACCGCGGCATTGAGGTGGAGAATCTTCAGGTAGAAATTGCGGAAGAAGATGTCGCGCGGGAGCTTGAAAGCGTTCGAATGCAGAGTTCTGTTGTGGTGGACAAAGAGGACGGTATTGCCACTCAGGGCAGCATAGTTACAACTAACTATGTGGAGTTGGATAAGGAGAACCGCGCCTTGGAGCAGAGCCGCAGGGAGGGGTTTGTTTTTACCTTGGGGGAAGAGTATCCCTACGGACTTGGCGCCCAGATTGAGGGGATGAAGGTTGGAGAGATAAGGGTGCTCGAGGGAACTAAGTACACTGGCGAAAATTCCAGTCCATCGACACAAAAAATCAAGGTATCCGTGACAGCCGTAAAGGAGAGAGAACTTCCTGACTTGGATGATGAATTGGCTCGTGATGTTTCGGAAGAATTGAATTCCCTAGATGATTTGAAGAAAAGACTTTGGACAGAGCTTGAAAGACGTGCCAAATTGAAAATTCGCGCTAGAAAAATTAACACTATAACTGACAACTTATTGGAAGGTACAAAAATAGTTTTGCCGAAATCGATGATAGAGGGTGACTTGGAAAGCACTTGGCAGGATTATGTTCAGCAATCGGGTGTAACCGAGGATGTCTTAATCAAGGCACTGGAGAAAAGCAAGAAGAGCAAGGAAGATATCTTGAAGAAGTGGCGGAACGATGCGATTAAGTCGATTAAAACACGGCTTATCTACGGTAGGCTCGCCAAAAATGAGAAAATTGTGGTGAGCGATGAGGAAATTGATGCCGAGCTCGCAAGACGCGGCAGGCAGCAGGGAATTGATGCGGAGGAAATAGAAAAAAGATTTGGCAAAAAGCAATTCAGGGAGTATCTTAGGAGTGAACTGCTTCAGGAACAGTTATTTGACTTTTTGCTGAGCAGTTCGGTGGAGAAGAAAAACCAATCCATAGGATATGCCGCACTGATGAAAGAATGATATGGCTGTCTGTGGACGACTAGGTGGATGCTGCGGAGGAGTAATGGCCGCCCAGGATTGGAACCTGGGAAGCAGGGTCAAGGGGCGATGTCTGTGTTTTGGAGAGATGATGGAAAGCGTAGGTGCGTATAACCCCTTCATAATAGAGAAAACCGGTATTGGAGAAACCCGCTATGATATATGGTCGAAATTGCTGCAAGAGCGTATCATTTTTCTCGGGGGTGAGATTCGGGATATTGATGCCGATCACGTTGTTGCCCAGTTGCTGTATTTGGAATCTCAGGACCCCGAGAAGGATATCAACTTCTATATCAATAGCCCCGGAGGCTCCGTAACTTCGGGATTGGCCATTTACGACACCATGCGGTATATCAATGCAGAGGTTCAAACTATTTGCATGGGGCAGGCCGCATCAATGGGAGCGATCCTACTGGCTGGCGGTGCCCGGGGGAAGCGAATGGCTCTTCCCTCTTCCAGAATACTGATTCATCAACCCTGGGGAGGCGTTCAGGGGCAGGCTGTGGATATTGGAATTCAGGCTCGTGAAATCATAAGGCTGAAGAAGCTGGTAATCAGCTACCTTGCGGAGGATACAGGCAAGGACAGAGAGATAATTGCGGCAGATTTGGAGCGGGATTTTTTCATGTCCTCCGAGGAAGCAGTCGAATATGGGATAGTAGATAGGATTCTTACGAGAAACGAAAGTGGCGGGAACTAAGGGCAAAGAAATTAAGGTTTGCTCGTTTTGCGGTAAACCCTCTGAGCTGACAAAAAAATTGATCGCGGGCCCCGGTGTGTACATCTGCGATGAATGCGTGCTTGTGTGCAACCGGATTCTTGTTGAAGAGAACGAAAGCATAACGGCCGAATTTGTTGATCAACTTCCCCTTCCGAAAGAAATCAAGGTATACCTGGACGAGTATGTTATCGGACAAGAACTAGCCAAGAAAACCTTGGCGGTTGCCGTTTACAATCACTACAAGAGGATAACTTACAAGGGCATGGTTGATGAGGATGAGGTGGATTTGGAGAAATCCAATGTCCTCCTTATGGGACCTACCGGCTCGGGGAAGACACTCTTGGCCAAGACGCTTGCACAGAAACTGAAGGTTCCCTTTGCGATTGCCGATGCCACAACCCTAACCGAGGCTGGATATGTTGGTGAGGATGTCGAGAACATATTACTCAAGCTTATTCAAGCGGCCGGCAACAATATTGCGGCGGCGGAACGCGGGATAATCTATATTGACGAGATTGACAAAATTGGCCGCAAGGGAGAGAACGCCTCCATAACCAGGGATGTCTCCGGTGAGGGTGTTCAGCAAGCCCTGCTGAAAATTATCGAAGGTTCGATTGCTTCCGTTCCTCCCCAGGGGGGTCGGAAACACCCCAATCAGGAGATGCTGAAGATAGACACCTCCAACATTCTCGTAATCTGCGGCGGTGCCTTTGTGGGACTTGACAAAATCATAGAGGCGCGGGTTTCAGAGCACCCAATAGGCTTTGGCGCGGAGGTGCGAAGGGCTGGCGACAGGCACCTATCTGAGCTCTATACCAGACTGCATCCGGATGATTTGGTGAAATTCGGCCTAATACCCGAATTTATCGGTCGCTTTCCAATCCTTGTTGCATTAGACAACCTAACCGAAGAAGAGCTTATCAGAGTGATAACCGAGCCAAAGAATTCGGTTATACGTCAGTACACTGTTTCAATGGGAATGGATGAGGTGGATTTGGAATTTCAAGATGAGGCCATATCTGCGGTTGCAGCAAAGGCTCTCAAACAAAAAACCGGAGCTCGGGGTATCAGATCGATAGTGGAAGCGGTGATGATTGACGTGATGTTCGATTTGCCTTCCATCCGGGGACGTAAGAGAGTAATTGTAGACAGGAATGCTATTGAGAATGGTGTCCGGCCTCAGATAGTCAAGATTGGCGTGTTGCCGGGAAAGGATAGTGATGATACGAATGAGATTAAGCAAATCACGGCATAGTGAGCAGTCACGAAGATTAAATAATCGGACTATGAGGGTGTTTGGAGAGAAATCCAGCCGTGCGGATCAGTGTTGAAATCTGCTTCTTTGGCGGGTATTTGCCGCAGAGTGAAAAAACTAGGTTGAATCAGATTTTGAGATGTTCCATACTCCGCTAAGTAGGAGGTTTTTGTGAAGAGAATAATCATTTTAACCATCGTTTTTCTAAGCGCATTGGCTATCTCCGCGCAGAATTTCGAAAATGAGTCCGAATACTATGCCAAAACCGTCCCGATAACTAAGATATACATTCACAAGGAAGGATACAGGGTTGATTACCTCCGCGGGGGCAACTTGGTGGACGTTTTTTGGGCGCCGTTGGAGTGGTTTCGCGGTTCTCAAAGAAAAGGTGCGATTGCCTTTGGCACGGGCGTGGCTTATCCCTATGCGTCCTTTTTTTTCAAGGATGGCGCTGTAAGTCATTTTCGCCTCTACCTTGTGGAAAACATGGGACACGAGAGCTGGGGCACCTACGGTCCGGGAGAAGCGACGGCCGCCAATTTCCCTCCGGCTGATTCAAATCCCGAAGTCAGTTTTTGAGGGGGCCCTAAGGAAATCGGAGGAGGTTCTTCGGCTTGCCTTTTCAACCAATGCACGAAGGCGAATTTGGAAGTGCGTTGGCTAGTTCGGGTTGATCCCGTAGCGCCAGTGATCTTAGGGCTTTCTTGACTATTTTGCATTGCCCGGCGCACTGCCTCAGTCGCTACGGCGCGTCTGTGTGTAAAACTTGTCCCATAAAGCCTCCTTCCCTGTAGCGGAGGGCAATGTACCGGCTAGAACACGGGATGAAACGCTTGCAAGTTATGCAAGCCAAGGGGGCTTGATGTTTTGGCCGCAGAGCCGGGAAAAGTGACTGCTAAGGCAAAGAATTTGAATAAAAGGTTGTCATTCCTTGCTGGAGGGTGTATAGCACAGGTATATAGTACAAGTGAGAATGACTTGTTAGGTCTAAAAAAATTCCAAACCTCCAAGGAGAGCGTAGGTATGAGAATTGCCTATGGCGTCATTTCGGCCCTGATTATCCTTTTGGCATCCTGCAAGGATTCCAAATCCACAGCCCGGGAGGTAAGCACCCTTGCAGGCAGCGGCACGGAAGGCCATCAGGATGGCACCGCGGCAACGGTGCAGTTTAACGCCCCCACCGGCGTGGCCGTGGACTCATCGGGCAATGTCTATGTGGCAGATCTTAGCAACAATCGCATTCGGAAGATCACCGAAGAAGATGATGGAACTTGGCAGGTAAGCACCCTTGCAGGCAGCGGCACGAGAGGTTATCAGGATGGCGTCGCGGCAACGGCGCAGTTTGACCGGCCCTCCGGCGTGGCCGTGGACTCATCAGGCAATGTCTATGTGGCAGATCTTAGCAACAATCGCATTCGGAAGATCACCGAAGAAGATGATGGAACCCGGGCGGTAAGCACCCTTGCGGGCAGCGGCACGAGTGGTTATCAGGATGGCGCCGCAACATCGGCGCAGTTTAACGCCCCCGCCGGCGTGGCCGTGGACTCATCGGGCAATGTCTATGTGGCAGATTATGGCAACCATCGCATTCGGAAGATCACTCAAAATGGGGAGGTAAGTACCCTTGCAGGCAGCGGCATGGATGGTTATCAGGATGGCGCCGCGGCAACGGCGCAGTTTGGCAGCCCCTACGGCGTGGCCGTGGATTCATCGGGCAATGTCTATGTGGCAGATCAAGACAACCATCGCATTCGGAAGATCACTCAAAATGGGGAGGTAAGTACCCTTGCAGGCAGCGGCACGAGTGGTTATCAGGATGGTGCCGCGGCAACGGCGCAGTTTCGCAGCCCCGCCGGCGTGGCCGTGGACTCATCAGGCAATGTCTATGTGGCAGATCAAGACAACCATCGCATTCGGAAGATCACCGAAGATGGTGGAATCTGGACGGTAAGCACCCTTGGAGGCAGCGGCACGAGTGGTTATCAGGATGGCGCCGCAACATCAGCGCAGTTTAACTTCCCCGCCGGCGTGGCCGTGGACTCATCGGGCAATGTCTATGTGGCAGATGAAGACAACAATCGCATTCGGAAGATCACCGAAGAAGATGATGGAACCTGGACGGTAGGCACCCTTGCAGGCAGCGGCACGTGGGGTTATCAGGATGGCGCCGCGGCATCGGCGCAGTTTGGCAGCCCCTACGGCGTGGCCGTGGACTCATCGGGCAATGTCTATGTGGCAGATCAAGACAACCATCGCATTCGGAAGATCACTCAAAATGGGGAGGTAAGCACCCTTGCGGGCAGCGGCACGAGTGGTTATCAGGATGGCGCCGCGGCAACGGCGCAGTTTCGCAGCCCCGCCGGCGTGGCCGTGGACTCATCGGGCAATGTCTATGTGGCAGATTATAGCAACCATCGCATTCGGAAGATCACTCAAAATGGGGAGGTAAGCACCCTTGCAGGCAGCGGCACGGAAGGCCATCAGGATGGCGCTGCGGCAACGGCGCAGTTTGACAAGCCCATCGGCGTGGCCGTGGACTCATCGGGCAATGTCTATGTGGCAGATACTAGCAACCATCGCATTCGGAAGATCACCGAAAGAGATGATGGAGCCCGGGTGGTAAGCACCCTTGCAGGCGGTGCGAGTGGTTATCGGGATGGCACCGCAACATCGGCGCAGTTTGACAGGCCCATCGGCGTTGCCGTGGACTCATCGGACAATGTCTATGTGGCAGATTATAGCAACAATCGCATTCGGAAGATCACCGAAAGAGATGATGGAACCCGGGTGGTAAGCACCCTTGCAGGCAGCGGCATGGATGGTTATCAGGATGGCGGCGCAGCAACGGCGCAGTTTAGCAGCCCCTACGGCGTGGCCGTGGACTCATCGGGCAATGTCTACGTGGCAGATCTTAGCAACTATCGCATTCGGAAGATCACCGAAAGAGATGATGGAACCCGGGTGGTAAGCACCCTTGCAGGCGGTGCGAGTGGTTATCGGGATGGCACCGCAGCATCGGCGCAGTTTGACAGGCCCGCCGGCGTGGCCGTGGACTCATCGGGCAATGTCTACGTGGCAGATCTTAGCAACCATCGCATTCGGAAGATCACCGAAGAAGATGATGGAGCCCGGGTGGTAAGCACCCTTGCAGGCAGCGGCACGGAAGGCCATCAGGATGGCACCGCGGCAACGGTGCAGTTTAACGCCCCCACCGGCGTGGCCGTGGACTCATCGGGCAATGTCTATG
>Ga0209364_1000072_pt1 | contig 20801 bp, 23 predicted proteins | sample WorMetHERISLAND2_3_FD_187387 | JGI IMG/M metagenome (GOLD analysis project Ga0209364, IMG submission 187387) | Marine gutless worms symbiont microbial communities from Max Planck institute for Marine Microbiology, Germany - Olavius albidus HERON... | ecosystem: Host-associated > Annelida >... | reverse complement strand
CTTTTGGCGCCCGCCGTGTTCGAGGAAAAAGGGGTGTGGAGCCGAGGGGGGGGGTAAAACAATCGTCTTCGGAATCCTGGAACGGCAGGGAAAGGTCTACACGGAGATCGTCCCGGATGCCTCCAAGAAGCCGCTACAGGCCGTGATTCGGGGGCCAGGTAGCCCTATAGCATCATCCACTCGGATGGCTGGAGGGGCTACAATGGGTTGGTGGATATGGGTTATCAGAAGCATCTCCGCGTCTATCAGTAACGAATTTGCGCGAGGCAATTGCCCTATCAACGGCATTGAATCATTCCGGTCATAGGCTAAACAGAGGCTTGCAAAATTCAAGGGCGTTCCCAGACATACGTTTCATCTACCACCTCAAAGAATGTGAATTCAGATTTCATCATCGAGAAGAAAATCTCTATGATAAAATACTCTCCTACTGAGCGAAAATCCTCTCTAAAGTTATCTAGACCTAATTGGATTTATTAGGTGGTCGTTTCAGTGGATGAGAAGAAGTGGCTGCTGTCGAAGGGTAAGTTTGTTCTAAGCATGGCATGGATCGCGAGCAAGAGCTTACGCATGATGACGCAGACGGCCTGGAGCTTCTTGAGCCCCCGCGTCTCGTGAGGTGGCGGTAGTAAGCCCTGACGTTGGAGTCGTGGTGCGCGGCGCTCAGCGCAGGCAGATAGAGAGCGATCCGCAAGTAACGGTTGCCGGCCTTGGACAGGTGTGGCTTTTTGCTCACACTGGACCGGACTGGTGCTGGCGTGGATCGAGGCCGACCATGGTGCCCCACTGCTTGGCGCACATGTCGTCGGGCAGGACCAGGCGCTCACCGAGGAGCTGGATGGTACTGGCGGCAGCAATGCTGGTGATACTGACCAAGCGATCGAAGATCGCTTGCAAGTTCTTATGGGCGCGGATCAGGTCGAAGGGGTCTGCCGGCGCAAGTGCTCAATCTGCGTGTCGAAGTGGGCGATGCTGTGGTACAGGCTGAGGCTAGCGATGAGGAAATCGGGCGTCATCGCGGTCGATTGGGCCGCATGGAGCTGGTTCTTGGTTTGAGTACGGAGCTTGTTGAGTGCCGGATGATGCCGCGGGCACAAGCACGGATGGCCAGGGCCAGGTCGTCGGGGTGCTGCCAGGACGTAAGGGCATGCGCTGGGCGAACTGAGCCAACACTGCGGCATCGAAGGATCGGTCTTGGTGCGGGTCTGCATCGCCTCGGCGAAGCGTTTGGCGGCCTTGAGGTTGATCACCATCACTTCCTGTAAAGGGTGGAATGAGGTCCCGGAAATCAACGCACCTCCGCTGTGCCGATGCCCAGCGGATCACTCGCCGCCCGGACCTGGTTTTGCAGCCGATCCCAGTAGATAGCCTGCATGTCGCCGTAGCCGTCCCAGATCTCATGGAGGCGATGTCCCTTGGCTTCGAGACGACGGTGGTCAGCGGCGCCGAGTGCACCCGGCTCGTACTGGATCCGGTCCGGCAGGTATTGGTGGTGGAATCTCGGCTCGGTAACCCAGGTCGCGGGCGGGGTCCCTGGCATCCAATGAGAGGAGGCCCCGGAGGACCATGGTGATGATGCGGCTACCCCCTGGGGTGCCCAGAATAGCCAGACCCCGTTCCGACTCCGCGAAGGTGGGCGTCATGCTGGAGAGCATCCGTTTTCCCGGCGCGATAGCGTTGGCCTCACCGCCTACCAGGCCGTAGACATTGGGCACTCCCGGCTGCGCGGAGAAGTCGTCCATCTCGTCGTTCAACAGCACGCCGGTGCCCGGCGGTACGAACCCGGACTCGAAGGGGTAGTTGATGCTGAGGGTGGCGGCTACCCGGTTGCCTTCCCGGTCCAGGATGGAGAAATGGGTGGTGTCTGTGCCCTTCTCCCGCACTGCCGCGGGCCGGCTGGGTGGACGTGACCCGCTCTGGGTCCGCTCCGGGTCGATGTCCCGTACCAACCCGGCGGCATAAAAGGGGTGTATGAGGCGCTCAACCGGGACCGCGAAGAGGTCCGGGTCTCCCAGGTACCGGACGCGGTCGCGGTAGGCGCGACGCATGACCTCTACCAGCAGGTGGGCCTTGTCGGCGTCCGTAAGGCCGCCAGGTCGAAGCGCGCGAGCATATTGAGCATCTGTACCAGGAGCACACCGCCGGAGAACGGCGGTGCGGCACTGACTACTCGCCAACCGCGGTAATGGCCGACGATGGGCGCGCGTTCCACGATCCGGTAGGAGGCTAGATCCTCGGGGGTCCAGATGCCGCCGGCCGCGCGCACGCCGGCGATCAGCAAGTGGGCGGTCCGGCCGGCATAGAAGCCATCTCGACCCGCGCGGGCGAGGCGCTTCAGGGTATCCGCCAGGTCCGGCTGCACGAGCAGTGCCCCCGCCGGGACCCCCGCCGAGAGTACTTTGCCATCCCGGAGGAATTGCCCGGCAGCGGCGGGGGATTGCAAGAGCACTGCTAGCCGCCGTTGCGCAAAGCGCCGGTATCGCTCGTCCACGGCGAAGCCGTCGCGGGCGAGGCGGATCGCCGGCGCGAGCGACCGTGCCAGGGGTAGACGACCGTAATGTTCCGCTAGGTGGCCAGCGCTGCCGGCTCTCCCGGAATGCGGCGGCCAGTGGGCCGTTCAGGGACAGCTCCGGCACGAAGCGGCCGGCCGCGTCCAGGTACAGGTCGCGGTGGGCCGCCAGCGGTGCCGCTCGCGGCCATCGAGCATCAGCTCGCGTCCATCTTCAGCACGATGCAGGAGCCAGAAGCCGCCGCCCAGTCCCGATCTGTAGTGCTCCACCATTGCCAGCGCGGCGCTGACCACCACCGCCGCATCGAAGGCGTTGCCCCTGGTTTTTAGGATCTCGAATCCCGCAGCGGTGGCCAGGGGATGAGCACTGGCGATCGCTGCCTGGGGCGGACCGTCCCCTGCCCGGAGTACCCCGATAGTGAGCAGCAGCAGAACGTAGAGGGTGGAGAAGAAACGCTGCCGGGACGCTTGCGAAGAGCCGCGCATGGGAGCCTTCATGCCGCTTCGTTGGTGATTTTCCGGTATTTTTCCATCAGCTGCCCCTCGGTCTCCTCATGCTCCGGATTTTTGAGGATACAGTCCACGGGGCAGACCTCGACGCATTGAGAGGTTTCGTAGTGACCTACGCACTCGGTGCAGAGATCGGGATCGATCACGAAGATCTCATCCCCCTGAGAGATAGCGCCGTTCGGGCATTCCGGCTCGCACACGTCACAGTTGATGCACTCGTCAGTGATGTAAAGTGCCATATGATTTTACTCCTCCGGGGTGATGGTAAATTTTTAAATGGTTGGCGTAGACTTGTTTGACCCCCTCTCCCCGGCCCTCTCCCAGAGGAAGAAGAAGTGTAGCCTGTGGCGCACCAAACTCACTGCAAGTGGCGATGGTTCCATTTAAACTTCAACCATTACCCAGACCGGATAGAAGACAAGGCTACATCAGGCGAAATCAACGGGTTGGTTTTTAGACAGCCTCTAACCAAAGCGTTCCCGTAATGCAACCTGCACGACAGGGGCCACGAAGGGCGATACGTCCCCGCCCAGACGGGCAATCTCGCGTACCAGGGACGAAGATATATGGCCGTACTGCTCCGCGGGCGTAAGGAAAAGGGTCTCGATATCCGGGGCCATACGGTGGTTCATCCCTGCAAGCTGGAATTCGTATTCGAAATCGGAAAGGGCGCGCAGGCCGCGGATAATCACCGGGGTCCCGTGATTGCGGGCGAACGCGACCAGAAGACCGGAAAAGCGCGCGACCTCCACCTGAGGGATGTTCCGCAATACCAGCTCCGCGAGCTCGACTCGGCGATCAATGTCGAACGCCGGGTCCTTGCTGGTATCCACCGCCACTGCTACCACGACTCGATCGAACAGGGAAGCAGTGCGCCGGATCAGGTCTATATGGCCATTGGTGATCGGGTCAAAGGTCCCCGGATAGACCACACTGCGCACGTGTTTTCTCCCGGCTCGATGGATTCGTATACCAAGGATAGCAGATGTCGTCTAATGGCTGTCTACGCTTAGGTCGTGACTCGAACACTCAAAAGAGTAAAGTATAAAATCTCGCAGGACTTGATATACACCCTCGAAAATATAGGAGTTCTTCCGCCTTTTGCTGATTTTTCTCTCTACCTTCTTTGATGGTATCTACAATTTCAGCAGCAGATATATCAAGATCGATACCCTCAATATCAAGAGGGGATTTTCTTGAGATTGCTGCCTTTACTTTATATAAGATACTACTCTTATATCATTTTTTCATTGAAGAGTTGTGCATAAGTAGGAGAAAAATCCGCATGATAGTCGGTATGCTTGACTACGCCCTGCCACCTGACCAGCTCGTCGACCTACGTCAGGTACACCGCCGCACCCGAGACAAACACGAGGCCGACCGCATCAAGGCTGTAGCGTCGCTGGCGACCGGCTGGACGGCCGAGGCGGTGGCGGAAGTTTTGCTGGTCGATCCCAACGCGGCGCGCGCGCACTTCAAGCGTTATGGTAAACGTGGTCTTGAGGGCTTGAGGCGTGTTGGCGACGGTGGCAGCGTTGGCTTGCTCAAGGCCAAGCACCTGGTGGAATTGGACGCCCACCTTCAAGCGAACCTGTACCTCTCGGCCAAAGCGGTCGCCTACTGGGTGAAGGAAACCTTTGGAGTGTCTTACACGGAGAGTGGCATGATCGCAGTGCTGCGCCGGTTAGGTTATGTGTACAAGAAGCCCCGGCTGGTGCCTGGCAAGGCCGACCGGGAAGCGCAAACGCAATTCCTCGAAACGTACGACCATATCCGCAATCTCCAGGGTCAGGATGATCCCATCTATATTTATGGATGCAACTCATCCGCAACACCATCCGGTGCTTGCCGGCGGTTGGATCAAGCGTGGCGAGGAGCAGGGAATCCCCACCAACACCCGGGCGACGGCGCGTCAATATCAATGGGGCCATTGACCTGGAACGGTTGGGAGCCCGTGGTTTGCTTCGACGACACTATCAACGCTGACTCGACCATCGCGTTGTTCGAGCAACTCGCAGCGTTCCACCCCATGGCCGTGTGCATTTATGTCATTTGTGACAACGCACCTTACTACTGTTCCAAAGCACATCAATACTACCTGAAAGCCGCACGCATTCAGCTCGTTTTCCTCCCGCCGTATGCGCCGAATCTGAATTTGATCGAGCGATTATGGGGATTTTTTAAGAAGAGGGTCCTCTACAATCGGCATTATGAAACGTTTGTCGAATTTCGAACAGCGCGTGAAACATTTTTCAAGAACCCGCGCAAATACCAACCGGAGTTGCGTTCATTGCTGACCGCAAATTTTGAAATCATCGGGGAATAAAAAACCGAAATATTGATATTAGCTTAGTGTAGTTCACAATTTCCCTGTTTCACACAAACAGTACCTTTCTTCTTTGCTTCCTATAAGATAGACGCGAGGTCCACTGTGCTTCTGTAAAGTTATATTCCTTCATTACAAAACCTCCAAAGCTTGAACACCAATATTCAGGTGCGCATTTATGATGCTATAGCTACTGACGCGCTTAACTACACAGAGTGTCAACATATAGTCCGCGTAGATTGGGTTAGGTGCGCTGCCCGATCTCGAAGCATAGTGACAGGATCGAATGCGCCCTAGCATGACATTTCATCTTATTTTGCGTTCTCAGCGAGACGAGAAGTGGCCAAATGCAAGGCGCGCGAGCGCAGGAATAGCAACCCCTCTTTCAAGCTCGCGCAACAATGCAGGTGGCCGCTTCTCGTCTCGCCCGAAGGGAGCTCTCCAAACGTGCCAAGGCGATGTTACAGCGCTTGGCAAGAGAGTCAGCTATTCCCTGCGCACTGTGCCTTGCCTGGGCGCGTTTGGGAGGGCTCTGAGAATGCAAAATAAGTCGAAATTTGATACTAGCCCAACACGACACCATCTCAGACTACGCCAAATAACCCAGAACCGTACTCACGTAGCTTTCACGCCAAGGGATGCCAGCCACTCCCGTTATCTACAGCCTGGTCCGAGACAATCGTGACCGGCTCGAGCGCCGCCTCCCGGCACTCCTGATCCAGATAGCGTATCAGGCCCCGCGTCAGATCCTTCGTACCCTCACCCGTGACGGCGGAGATACCGAACGTCGGGCTAGTCCAGCCGAGCCGCTCCAGGAGCGTGGTACGTCGCTGCTCAAAGTCCGCGGGGTCCAGCAGGTCGCGCTTGTTGAGCACGAGCCAACGCTCCTTTCGGGCCAGGTTCCCATCGTAGGCCCTGAGCTCACCCTCGAGCTCGCGCACCTGCTGCGCCGGATCGACAAGATCGTCCAGGGGGGCGATGTCCAGTAAGTGCAACAACAATCGGGTGCGGGCAAGGTGCTTGAGGAAGCGAATGCCCAGTGCCGCCCCCATGGCCGCGCCTTTGATGACGCCTGGTATGTCCGCGACGACGAAGCTGCGACCGTTCCCCGCGCTGACCACGCCCAGATTAGGGTATAGGGTCGTGAAGGGATAGCCCGCCACCTTCGGCCGGGCGCTGGATAGCTTGCGGATCAGACTCGATTTGCCCGCGTTCGGGAAGCCTAGCAGTCCAACGTCCGCGAGCAGAATAAGCTCCAGGTGGAGCCGGCGCCGCTCGCCGGGAGTTCCCGGCGTGGATCGGCGCGGCGCGCGATTGGTGCTCGACCGGAAGCGGGCGTTGCCGATGCCGTGAAAGCCACCCTGGGCAACGAGTAGACGCTCACCCTCACCCAAGAGCTCGCCGATGGACTCCCAGGTCTCTTCATCCCGCACCCGGGTACCGACCGGAACCCGTATCGGCAAATCCTCGCCGCTACGACCGGTCATATTACGGCCCATGCCGCCCTTTCCGCGCTCGGCGCGGAATTCCCGCCGATGGCGGAAATCCACGAGAGTATTGAGACCAGCGTCCGCAACCAGAAACACACTGCCGCCGTTCCCGCCGTCCCCACCATCCGGGCCTCCTCTGGGGATGAACTTCTCGCGCCGGAAGCTCACGCAGCCACTGCCGCCATCCCCGGCTTCGACGCGGATACTAACCTCATCGACAAACTTCATAACCTGATCAGGGATCCGTTGTTGTCCCTGCCCGCCCGATCCTTCCGAAGCTCGACGGGGACCATGGCCGGAGGCATCGCAGCACGGGTAAAAACGCAAACAGCCCCGGTCATCCGACGAGGCTCCTTCGCTCGGGGATTTAGGTCGTGTTGACAATTAGCCCGTAGGATGGGCAAAGCAAGCGCCCGGCAGGAGGACACCATGCGACGGTCATGCCGCGTGGATTCCCAAACCGCGATCCGACACCAGAGCAGCGCCCACTTCGACGCTCAGATCGAGTGCCTGCGCCGCCAGGTCTTCGACCTCATTGCGGCGGATGAAGCGCTCCAGCAATCCTGCAAGCTGGTCGTCAGCATCACCGGTATCGCCGCTGCCAGTGCCCATCCAGCTCCTCGGCGAGCGGCTGGTCTTGCCCGACGACATGCGCGCTAAGCAGTGGGGCGCCCTGGCCGGCCTCGATCCACGCAGCTACTTGCGGATCGCTCTCTATATGCCCGCTCTCAGCGCCGCTCGCCATGACCCCAATGTCAGGTCCTTCTACCGCCATCTTCTCGACACCCGCGGCCTCAAGGAACTCCAGGCTGTCTGCGCGGTCATGCGCAAACTCTTGCTCGCCATCCATGCCATGCTTAGAACGAACTCTCCCTTCAACAGCCGCCGCTTCTTCTCACCCACTGAAATGACCACTTAATAAATCCAATGGTCTAGACAACTGTTCGAGAGGATTGGTTCGCTCAGCAGAGAAGTATTTTATCATAGAGATTTTCCTCTCGATGATGAAATCTGGATTCACATTCTTTGAGGTGTAGATGAAACGTATGTCTGGGAACGCCCTTGGATTTTGCAAGCCTCCGTTTAGCCTAATGACCGGAATGATTCAATGCCGTTCTCCGTGTAGACCTTTTCCTGCCGTTCCAGAATTCCGAAGACGATTGTTTTACCCCGGAGGAGCACAGGGAAGCGAGGGAGCGAAAGCGACGAGCGAAGTGCGACGCCCCCGGGTAGGCGTAGGGCCGAGCGTTTGGTCGGAGTGCGGCGCGTGAGCGCCGTCGGAGACGAAATGCCAGGCCATGCGATACGGCGTCAAGTCATTGCGGGAGTCCTGGCGCCGCGCGGAGTGCGCGCCGGGACGAACGCGGGCCGCCGAAGGCAATGGCCGTCGCCCCATTGTTTTCGCCCGAAATCGGACGGACCCCCTTTCGGGTTTCGCGAAAAATGGCGACGCTCCGGCGCCCCCACGCCCCTTTTTTCCCCGAACATGGCGGGCGCCAAAAGAGGATTCATCCACTTCAAGCTCGCTGGAGAAAGGCGATGAGGCGTCACAAAGCTGGGCGATTCTAGGTCGTAGCTTGAAGAACCGTTGATTGATCGTCGGGTGGCTTACATCACTCAGCGCGGCGAGTTTCGAGGCCAGTAGATCATGCGTAAAATAGCGCATGATCGTTCTGAATTTGGCTTCCGAAAGGCGTGAACGCCTGAAATACCTGTTTTTTCCTTGCATAACATAACCGTAGCATGCAGTTGCAGATGCTAAAGTTATCTGGACCCATTGGATTTATTAAGTGGTCGTTTCAGTGGGTGAGAAGAAGCGGCGGCTGTCGAAGGGAGAGTTCGTTCTAAGCATGGCATGGATGGCGAGCAAGAGTTTGCGCATGACCGTGCAGACAGCCTGGAGCTCCTTGAGGCCGCGGGTGTCGATAAGATGGCGGTAGAAGGCCTGACATTACGGGGTCATGGCGAGCGGCGCTGAGAGCGGGCATATAGAGAGCGATCCGCAGTAACGGTTCCCAGCCTTGGACAGGGGCTTTTTGCTCATGCTGGAACCGGACAGGTGCTGGCGTGGATCGAGGCTGGCCATGGCGCCCCACTGCTTGGCGCGCATGTTGTCGGGCAAGACCAGCCGCTCGCCGAGGGCCTTTCCCGTGTAGTAGGACTGCGAGCGATGAGTGCGCCTGCAAACCTTGCGTAGATCATCTTTGACGGATTTCTCGATTTGGGCGCTCAACTGGATTGTCGGCATGGGAAACACCATTCATTGGGTTAATGGATAACACGAGTGTAAGGAAAAAAGTCGAGACTTTTTATGGATTCCGGACTGCTTTGACATGCGCCGGCAAAACGGTGTGGCCACCCACCCCAGGTTACACTACAGTCGTGTCGGGGGTGTAGGATGTGGTGAGCTGCATCGACAAGCCGGAGACCGGCAACGAGTAGTTGGTGACCGGAAGCCCGGTCGGTAGGCACAGCCCACTTACTGATCCAAGGCTTCGACTAGAAGACAGTCCAGCGGGACACGGAGGAGCGCCGTCAAGCCATCGGCAAAGGGCCGGACCTGGGCCGCTGGGCCCGCTACATAATAACGTGAGCTATCCGGCTCGGGCCGGTCCGAGGCGACGACGGCGAGCACGTCAGTGGTTCGGGCATCCACCAGAGGGGTGTAGGCAAAGTTGTCCAGAGACTCACGCATGGCCCGACACCACTGGGCCTGGTACTGACCCTCCAGCCCGAATACCGCCCAATAGAGGTGGAAAGATTCGATGATGTCGATGGAGACGGCGTGTTCGAGCAGGCTCTTGATGGGGGCGATACCGTCACCGAAGGCGACGAAGACGGCGGGCTCCGGGGATTCTTCTTCGAGCACGAAGCGGCCGCGGGGACCTGTAACGGTGACCGATTGCCCCTGACGCAGGTCGTGGAAAACGCTCTGCGAGAAAGGGTTGCCGGGTATCAGACGCACCAGAAAGTGGAGGTTGCGCCCGTTGCAGGGACAGCTGGCGATGGGCAGCTCCGCGCCGGCACCGTCCTCCAGGGCCAGGTGGACCCGCTGGCCGGCCATGAAGCGCAGGGTTTGGGTGCGGGGCGTCTGGAGCTGCAGCTGGATCATGTCCGCGCCGAGGCGCTCGAGCTTACGCACGCCGGCGCGGATCTCCTGTTGCGGCAGATCGTCCGCCGACGGAGCCTCCGTCGCTTCGAGCACTAGGTCGGTTACGGCCGTGTTGGCGCAGGTGAGGATATAGCCCAGCTGCTTCTCGTGCCTGCTCAGCACATAGTCATGCGCGCGGGTCTTGTGTACCTCGCCGCTGACGACCCGGGCCCTGCAGGCACCGCAGCTGCCGCTGGAGCAGCCGTAAGCCAGCTTCAGGCCCGCCCGCACGGAGGCGTCGAGAATGGATTCGGTGCCCTCGACGAAGAAGTCGTGGCCGCTGGGGATGAGCTTGACGTTGGCTGCCATAATGCGCAGGAAGGTGTCTTTGGCGAAGAGTCGGGCCTGACTGTCGGCGACGGATCGCTGGGTGAGCTGTCGGCGCTCGGCGGCGAGCCAAGTCTGAAGCTCCCGCGTGCAGACAGCCGTGTTCGGATCGGTGGACTCGGCCATGGCGGCAAGTCGTGCGTCGAGCTCCGCGAGCGTGGCCTCTGCAGTCTCCAGGGCCGCGGCCTTTTGGACCAGGACCTTGCTCAGGGACTTGAGCCGCGCGATCAGCACCTGGGCGCTGGGCAGGGTACCGTCCCCCTGATGACTCCTAGGCAGAGCGGTGGCCTTGATGCGTTCCACCCGCTCCAGGTCGCCGGTGTGCTCCAGGTCCACCTCCGGGTAGACCCGCAGTAGGTCAGGGGCGGCGATTTCTCCCTCGAAGGTGGTGAGCTCGCCCTGCCGGATGCGCTTCTGCAGCTCGGAGCGGGTGACACCGGCCAGACGGGCGGCGCGGGAGAGGCTCAATAGTTGTGTCATTTGGCGTGCTCCGAGTGCGGTCTGGTTCCGGTGCTCCCAACGACCGATGACATCCAGCCAACAGGATTTTTACGGAAGAGATTCGTCCGCAGTTGTATGCGCATCTTTCGGCGCCCGAAGCGCTCAGCTAAACTTGCCCGGCTTGCTTGCCATCCCTGGACGACTGGATTCCGGGGTCCCGTTCGGCCCCCGCCCGGAACGACGGTGGGGTGTCAGGCCACAGTGCTTCACGGACCCGATGCTGCTTTGGATTCGGAGCGATCAAACTGCGCTACACCGTCGTACACGCCGGGACATCAGACCGTCATTCCAGCTGGGACGTCGGAATCCAGGTGCCAGGGATGGCAAGTTGCAGGAACCGACAAGATCTAATTTGTGCACTGTCTCCGGTCTAGCGTCGCATGGCCTCCGTATCGGCCAGAAACCAGGACTCTATCGCCTTTCCCGCAATCACAATCAAGTCAATACCGTTAACCTCTCTTCGCTTTGAAATACAGGGTGCGCAGTGATCGGGATCCAAGTCCGCCAACGCCGCCAGCTTATCGGGGTTCGCTGCGGTCCTCAACTTCTCGATATAGGCAACGATCTTGCGGCTACACATTTCGCCATTGCCGCCCGCATCTACGATGGGTGGTACCAGGTCCAGCCCACAATCTTCCCTCAACCAAGTTTGAAACGACTCGCTTTCCACCAGCTTTTTGTCGGATGGACCCTCGACCACGAATCCCACGGCAGGCCTCCATCCAGCAGGCTGAAGAGCCAGACCTCATCGAGACCCAATGGTGCAAGATCGACCTGGGTCAGTCTGCCCGAATCGGCGGACTTCATGCGGATTCTTCCATCCACCTTGTCCACGAGTATCAGCTCCTCAAGACGGAGTGCACGTACTACCGATTCGCTGTGGGTGGCCAACCAAATGGGGGTTCGGAGCGTTGCCTGTTTCCGCATCAGACCGATCAGCTCGCGAATCGCCCGCCGGGTGCAGCACCCCGCTCCGGCTCTTCGATCAACGTCAGCCCATACAGTTGGGGAAGATCGAGCACGGCCACCAACAGATCAGCGCATAAACCGTACCTTCCGAGACCATGTAGGCGGGAAATCGTCGTCCGGTTCCCTGCTCTTTTTGAACAGCAGAACGGTCTTTCCGTCCAGTTGCTGCTGTTCCGTCTAAATCCCCTCTATCCCGGGGACAATCGTCTCCATCCAGTCAATGATGGTTTCTCGTACCCGATCATATTGTTCCAATCGGCTCAGGACACTGGCCAGATTGTGTCCATTTTTCGCGAGTTTCATTGGATTGGGTCGCTAGCCGATTGATCGGGTGTCTTCGCCCCGATGGGATCGATATGGTGTAATCCCATGTTGCACAACAATTGCGCATGCGCGCGGAGCGCAATTTCAATATCACCGCACACGAAGAGCCTGACGAAATCCAACGCATCGAAGAAATTACTCTTTCCCGAGCCATTTGGCACCACGAATACCGAAAAGGGCGTCAGTCCTTTGACTCCAGGGAATCGATACTCTTGTAGTTGGTAATCTTCAACGTGCGGATGGTCTTTGTTGTCATATCCGAATCCCCACGATCTGGTCTAGATAACCTTAGAGGGGATTTTCGCTCAGCAGAGAGAGTATTTTATCCTAGAGCTTTTTCTCTCGATGATGAAATCTGAATTCACATTCTTTGAGGTGTAGATGAAACGTATGTCTGGGAACGCCCTTGAATTTTGCAAGACTCCGTTTAGCATATGACCAGAATGACTCAATGCCATCGATATGGCAATTGCCTCGCGCAAATTCGTTACTGAAGACGATTGTTTTACCCCGCCTCCACGCCCCTTTTCCCCCAAACACGGCGGGCGCCAAAAGAGGATTCATCCCCTTCAACCGCGCCGGAAAAAGGCGATGAGGCGTCACAAAGCTGGGTGATTCTGGTTCGTAGCTTGAAGAACCGTTGATTGATCGTCGAGCGGCTTACATCACTCAGCGCGGCGAGTTTCGAGGCCGGTAACTCGTGCGCAAGTATAAAATCCTGTTAATCCTGTGCCATTCCATTAGGAGTGATAGGAGTGAGATGTGGCGGCCATTTAACCCGTAAAAACAAGCGGACAAAAAAGATAGGGCAATCTTTTGCGTCCATTTGCGTTTATTTGCGGACTCATTTGCGGCAAACAATCAGGCTTCCGTTTCCGACCGCTCCAGCATGGGCCCAAGGATGCGTTGCGCGATTTGCTCGAATTCTTCCCCAATAGGCTCGCGGCCACGGAAGGCGATGCGTCTCGCAAGCTGGTCCCACTCCGGCGCTGAGTTGTAGCGCCCGCACCAGGCGTGGTCGAAGCCGCTGCCGTATCCGTGCTCTAGCCAGGCCAGGGCGCTCTCGGGAAAGAAGGCGAGGGGTCTCGTGAGCTCTTGCTGGTACAGTGCGAGCAGGTCCGCGAGCAGGCTTTCCGCGTCAGGAACTGGGACCAGGCGCAGGAGCCGGTCCTTGGCGTTGAGCCGGCCGAAGCGATAGTCGACCAGTCCCGTGGCGTGCGGATTCCTGATCTGTCCCTGCAAACGGAAGTCCGCCAGGGCCAGATCCACCTCGATGGGTTCGGCCTCCGGCGTTGGATAGTCCTGCAGCCGTTGGGCGAAGTGCTCCGCCGCGGCCAGTCGCTCATCGAGGAGCAATTCACCTGGCGCGCCGTGGGGTAGGATGCCGGCACCGCGTAGGCGGGCCAGGATCGAAGCTGGCGTTTGCCCTGCCGATAATCCCTGCGGCAACGTCTGATCGAGTCGATAGCCTTCCAACCCCGCGACATCGAAGGGCTCGGTATCCGGTAGGACCTCCGCCTCCTCGGGCAGGCTCAGCTCGAGGCGTTCGGTGAGGAAGTACCGGGCCGGATTGCATAAAAAACGGATCAGGCTTTCGAGCTTGAGGGTCCTGAACGACTCCCCCGGCTCCGGGAGCTCGGCGTCGAAGAAGGGAGGGATCTCTCCTGCGACTTGAGTCCGGGCCGCTTCCAGCCAGGTCCGTGCATAGCTGAACAGGCGTTCGTCGCCCGAGTCGAAATAGCGGCGGCTGAAGGGTTGTAGGGGATGGCGCAGTACCAGCCGCTCGGTCAGGTCCGCGTCGTCGGGGAGCCGATAGCCCCGGCGCAGATAATCGAGCAGCTCCTTGATCACCACGGAGGGGACCTTGAGGCTGTTGTCGCGCTCGTCGTTTCCGACCCAGCTCAGATAGAGGACGTCACGGGCCGAGAGCAGGGCCTCGAGGAACAGGTAGCGGTCGTCCCGGCGGCGGGAGCGATCGCCGCGCCGGGGATGGCGGGCCATGAGGTCGAAGGACAGGGGCCTTTGCGTGCGCGGGAAGTCGGTCCCATTCATGCCGATCAGGCAGACGACCCGGAACGGGATGCTGCGCATGGGCACCATGTTGCAGAAGTTGACCCGTCCGGTCAGAAAGCGGTGGGCGCTGCGGTTGTCGTCCAGCAGCTCCCGGACCATGGCGCGCAGTATCTCCAACCCGACGGGTCGGTCGAACCCAGCGGCTTCGGCCCGGACCACTGCCGCGTCGAGCCCGTCGCGCACCAACTGCAACAAGGCCTCCTCCTCATCGTCCGGGGCGAAAAAGGCCGCCGGCAGCTCGCTCAGGGCGGACCGCCAGCCGGTCAGGCTGCGCGGGACCGCCAGGCGCCCGCGCCAGATGCCGAGGGTTTCGACCAAGGCCGCCAGCTGCCCGAGCGCAGCCGCCTCGCTACCCTCCGGATCCGGATAGGGCAGCACCCCTGCATAGAGCTCGTCATCTGCATCCGGCGGTAACGCATAACCGAGAAACAGGCGTTTCAGGCCGAAGTCCCAGGTATTGGCCGACTCGTCCGGCAGACCCAGGTCGGCGCGCATGGCCCCGTTCTCACCCCAGCGTACCCCACTCTCCCGGACCCAGGTACGGATGCGTTCCACGCCCTGGTCGTCGAGGTCAAAACGCCGGCGGAGCGCGGGGATTTCCAGCAGGGACAGGAGCTCGCCAGCCTCAAAACGGCTGCTCGGTAGCGCGAGCAGGTATTTTAAGGCATCCAACACCGGGCGCGCACCGGCAATCCGCCGATCGGCAATGGACCAGGGGATGCGCAGGGACCCGTCCGCGGCGCCGAAAACCGCCTCCACGTAGGGGCGTACCGGTCAATGTCCGGCGCCATGACGATGACGTCCCGCGGCTCCAGGACATCGAGCGTCTCGAACAGGTGCAGCAGGCGGTCGTGTAGGACCTGGATCTCGCGCAGCGGACTATGGGTGCTGTGCAGCTGCATCGAGCAATCGTCGCGGGCGATGATCTGTTGCTCCGCCGCGCATGGATCGACCAGCTCCAGCAGGTCCCGCTGCACCCGCTGCAGCAGGCGGTCGCCGCATGGGGATACGAAGCGGTCATGATCCGGACCACCGAGCTCGAGCAGCTGATCGAGAAATACCTGTCCGGCGTGGCCGAGGGAGGCCAGCAACGGATTGCCCAGGTCCAGGGGTCCGGTCGGATCCGGCCGACCGGGCCGCCGGGCCTGGCCGCGTTCATCTACCAGGTCGGACCAGTACTCACGGCAGGGGTTGAGATAGACGGGCGCCAGTGCGTTCAATCCGAATAGACATACCCGCTCCGGCAAGGCGTCGGTAGCGGGTTCGCCCCGCGCCATCGCCGACTCCAGCTCGCCCTGCCAATGCTCGTCCTCTCCCTGCTCCCAACCCAGGACCAGCTCCGGTCGAAAGACTAGGTACTGATCAAACAGGTCCGTGATGCGTTGCGCAAGTTGATACAGCTTCAGCCCCGAAGCATCATCAGCAAGATAGCGAATTAAGGGGGGTGAAGGCCGGCCGGTCGAGCAGATCCGGAAGCTGCCTACACACCCTCCACAGCAGGGCATCCCTGTCGAATCCGGTCGCATCCGGCGCTTCCAGCAGCCAGGCCTGCAATACCCGCCACAGGAAGCGTGCCGGCAGTGGGAAATTCAGCTGGGCACCGATGCCGTTGCGTTGTGCCAGCTGCTGGGCGATCCAGCGGGCCATGCCCTGGTTTTAGACGACAATGGTCTCGGGTCGGAAGGGATCGGCAAGCGGAGCCGCGGTGATCCGCGCCAGCTCCTCGACCAATGCCTCCAACCAGTTGCTGTGGTAGATCTGGAGCATATCCCTTCAGGAATCGCCCCTTATAATGAAATGTTCATTGGTGTTGTCGCGGTAGGGGTACTCCGTGAGAGATGTTCCTATCGTGACAGGTCTGATAATTCATTTAATCCAAAACATAAAAAATACGGAATTTCCTAATTTAAGGTCTTGATATTTCTATTTCTGGTTTTTTTGGAGATTAAAGCAGGGGTATAATATTCGATCAATAACTGGCTTTTCCTTCCATTTTGCTTCGAGTTCTCCGCCTTCCTGGTCAGTTTCTCCATAAGACACTTGATATCCTCCATCTCTCCGGCGTCCAGGTTCACCCATTCCAGACCGGTGTCTTCCAGATGGTCTATATCATCAATGTCAAAGTGTGGATGGATCATATTTTTCAGAGTATATCTGGCGTCTTCAGCCTTTTCTCTTTCGTCCATCGCCTTGCAATATCGTTTGTAGTCATTTCGTAGGCGAAATCCTCTGGAGAGTCTGTGTAATCCCTGTGATACATAGGGATCATTTATAGAATCTTTCCTCCAGGCCTCGGAGGCCGTCTCTGAGTTCAATATAGAGACTGATTAACTTATTCCCCTGTAATCCCATCGCATATCCTGTCAATCAATGTCAAGACCTTAAGCTAGGAAATTCCGAAAAAATGCAAAGAGTCTAGCTAGCTTTAGAGAGGATTTTCGCTCAGCAGAGAGTATTTTATCATAGAGATTTTCCTCTCGATGATGAAATCTGAATTCACATTCTTTGAAGTGTAGATGAAACGTATGTTTGGGGCGCCATTGAATTTTACAAGCCTCCGTTTAACAATGACCGGAATGTTTCAATGCCGTTGATAGGGCAATTGCCTCGCGCAAATCGTTTAGGTACTAGATAATTAGCACCTGCAGCTGCATGTTAAGGTTATGTTATGCAAGGGAAAAACAGGTATTTCAGGCGTTCACGCCTTTCGGAAGCCAAATTCAGACTGATCATGCGCTATTTTACGCAAGATCTACCGGCCTCGAAACTCGCCGCGCTGAGTGATGTAAGCCGCCCGACGATCAATCAACGGTTTTTCAAGCTACGACCTAGAATCGCCCAGCTTTGTGACGCCTCATCGCCTTTCTCCGGCGAGGTTGAAGTGGATGAATCTTCTTTTGGCACCCGCCGTGTTCGGGGAAAAAAGGGGCGTGGAGCCAGAGGTAAAACAATCGTCTTCGGAATCCTGGAATGGCAGGGAAAAGGTCTACATGGAAATCGTCCCGAATGCCTACAAGAGGCTGCTACAGGCCGTGATTCGGGGCCCGGTACCCTCGATAGCATCATCCACTCGGATGGCTGGAGGGGCTACAATGGGCTAGTGGATATGGGTTATCAGAAGCATCTCCGCGTCCATCCGTAACGAATTTGCGCGAGGCAATTGCCCTATCAACGGCATTGAATCATTCCGGTCATAGGCTAAACGGAGGCTTGCAAAATTCAATGGTGCCCCTAAACATACATTTCATCTACACCTCAAAGAATGTGAATTCAGATTTCATCATCGAGAGAAATCTCTATATGATAAAATACTCTCTTGCTGAGCGAAAATCCTCTCTAAAGTTATCTAGACCCTTCGTTTCTACCATGATGGACGCGGAGATGCTTCTGATAACCCATATCCACTAGCCCATTGTAGCCCCTCCAGCCATCCGAGTGGATGATGCTATCGAGGGCTACGGAGGAGCACAGGGAAGCGAGGGAGCGTAAGCGCCGAGCGGAGTGCGACGACCCCCGCGTAGGCGTAGGGCCGAGCGTTTGGTCGGAGTGCGGCGCGTGAGCGCCGGCAGAGACGAAATGCCAGGCCATGCGACACGGCGTCAAGTTATTGCGGGAGTCCTGGTGCCGCGCGGAGTGCGCGCCGGGACGAACGCGGGCCGCCGAAGGCAATGGCCGTCGCCCCATTGTTTGCACCCGAAATCGGACGGACCCCATTTCGGGTTGCGCGAAAAATGGCGACGCTCCGGCTGGCTCCGAATCGCGGCCTGTAGCGGCTTCTTGGAGGCATCCGGGACGATCTCCGTGTAGACTTTCCCTGCCGTTCCAGGATTCCGAAGACGATTGTTTTACCCCCACCTCCACGTCCCTTTTTTCCCCGAACACGGCGGGCGCCAAAAGAGGATTCATCCCCTTCAACCTCGCCGGAAAAAGGCGATGAGGCGTCACAAAGCTGGACGATTCTAGGTCGTAGCTTGAAGAACCGTTGATTGATCGTCGGGCGGCTTACATCACTCAGCGCGGCGAGTTTCGAGGCCGGTAGATCTTGCGTAAAATAGCGCATGATCGTTCTGAATTTGGCTTCCGAAATGCATGAACGCTTGAGATACTTGTTTTTCCTTGCATAACATAACCGTAGCATGCAGTTGCAGATGCTAAAATTATCTAAACCCATACAAGATTATAATCGAATTTCGTATTGTTCATGTTAGGATCATGTGACAGTTATCATATTCGAAGGCCCGCTGGAAAATGACCCGCCAAGAAATCGCAGAAAGCATACGTAGTATGCGCAGGTATAAGCGCGAAGTCACTGCTTCCAAAGAAGCTGCTGTCGAGGCACTCAAAAGAGCCGGTATTCTGACCAAGACCGGCAGAGTCGTCAGCCCTTACAAGCATCTCCTGCCCAACAAAAAAGCTGGTATTTCCACTAACGCTAACAAAGCCGCTTGCGTTAAGTAACTCCTGATTCGCATTGTATAAGACCAGGTCTATCATAGTCTTCGGGTTTCATTCCGGTATGGAATCCACTGCCCGCAAATTAGTATCCGGTTCAGGTGGTTTCAATCCAAGTAAAATGACTATGATTGGCTTGGACACGGGACGTATTTCTGGGAAAATAGTTGGTACAGAGCCGAACAATTTGCGCGTGATCGGGCAATCACATCGCCTACCATCGTAGGAACCGCGCTCCACCTTGGTTATTGCCTGGATCTCACCGACAGCGAATCACTTTCATACTCCTCTCCTCTTATTCCGCACTGAAAGACATGCTGGAAATCGCCGGGAGACCGTTTCCGAGCAACAAACCCGGTAACGATCTTTCATCTGATGATCTCTTGCTGAGAAGGTTTGATTGCGCAGTAATTAATTTTCTTCATTCCCAACGTGAAGGGAAAAACCAGAAAAGTTTTGATTCCGTGCGGGGAGTGTTCTGGGAAGGAAACGACGTCTATCCGGGAGCTGGGTTTAAAAAATCATATTCAAATCCGCATCCGCAATCCCAATTGCATCAAAGGGTTTTTTCATCCCCGTGAAGTAGACACTTCTTACGACGTGGTCTGAGTCCACATCGTCCGCTCCGTAAACCCGGTGCTCTCAATCCTCCGGGACCCCACAGATCCAGAAGTAGAACAGACAAGGGAGGGCGAAGCCGGAGCGTCGCCATCCTGGCGGCAAATGGTTGCCGGCAAGATGCCGGCGCTCCGATGGCCCGTGCCCAACGATCTGTGCTCAGAGGGCAGTTGTCTGGTGTCTACCTTCTGCCACTGACAACTGATAACTGACCGTTCGGGGCGCTGATTGTCCCGGCGGTTTGGCTCATCTTCCCCCCCTCGCTCCCATGCTATGATCTTGTTTTAGGAGTATGTTTTTTCGGTGGCCCTGCTCCACGGTTTACCAATAGTCCGAGAAGCACGTATCCTTAGCATCGATGCGCAGTCCGGGAAATGTCCCAGAGTCTGCGTTCAAGCCCAAGCCCGGATGAGGATTACGCCATGACCGTCTGTAAAGAAATCAAGAATTTCTCCCGCGCCCATGAACACATGGCGGACCTGTTCTCCGTGCTGGCCCTGGTTCTGCTCTTCACGACCGTCTGGGCCGTCCTTGAGTACCACCAGGTCTTGCTCGAATGGTGGCGTCACAGCGTAGCCCTGAATACCGTCATTCTGGTGGCGGCACTGGTGTTGGACGTATTCCTCGTCCTCGGCTTCCTGGCGGTGGGTTCCGCCCGCTTCGGCGATGACGACGAGCGGTGCTTCGGTACCTTCCGCGGCCAACGCGGTACTTTGAGGAAGCCTTTCGGGGCCTTCCGCGCCTGGCTGCACCATATGGAGAACGTCGGCAAGAGGCACCGCTGATTCGATGGACGAGTCGCAGCCGGCTTCTGGTTGTCAGCCGTGGCCACGGAGAATCATGAACGGTAGGCACCGGCTTGCCGGCGCTCGAGTCGGCTACGGGGCCGGATTGCAAGCGAGGGATCGGAGTATTGCCACCTGCGACGAGCCTATGTGCGGATGCCGATTTTCATGAGACATCAGTCGGTCTAGGATCTGTTGAGATTCATCGTGAGTTGATGGCTGCGGCGCAGGCATAGATCATAGCCTCGAAGCTTTCATCGGTTTTGTCGCTGCGCATGGCGATACGCTTGAACTCTTTGAGCTTGCTGAAGAAGTTCTCGATCAGATGGCGCCATTTGTAGATTTCGGCATCGATGTCCAAGGGCTGGCAACGCTGCGGACGCTGGGAAATGACGATTTGTGCGCCGCGCTCGCTCAGGTCTTGGATGATCCAGTTCGAATCGATCGCCTTGTCGGCAATCAGGCCGCCGAATTCGATATCCTCGATGAGTGGGGCCACGCCGACGGTATCCGCTGCCCGGGGAGCAGGACGAAGCGGGCCAGGTTGCCCAAGGCGTCCGTCAGGGCCAGGATTTTGGTCGTCAACCCGCCCTTCGACTTGCCGATGGCTTGGCTTTGAGTCCCCCTTGCGCCCTGGCTGTGCCGGTGGACCTTGACGGTGGATCGCGAACTCCATGTCCGGTTCATCCGACACGGCGTCGAATAGGCGTTGAAATACATCGGCCTTCACCCAATCGCGAAACCGTTTGAACACCGAATTCCATTT
>Ga0209364_1000071_pt1 | contig 21042 bp, 24 predicted proteins | sample WorMetHERISLAND2_3_FD_187387 | JGI IMG/M metagenome (GOLD analysis project Ga0209364, IMG submission 187387) | Marine gutless worms symbiont microbial communities from Max Planck institute for Marine Microbiology, Germany - Olavius albidus HERON... | ecosystem: Host-associated > Annelida >... | reverse complement strand
AGAACCGGCCCCCGCGAGTATCAGAAGGGGTCTGCTGCCATGCTCAACCGCCTGTCGCTGCTGGGGATTCAAATCTTCCAGCCATCGCGTCTTGGTTGGGTTAGCGGACATAAACCCTCTTCTTTAAGTTTATCTTAGCCCCCGCCAGGCGCAATACCTCGCCTATCTCCGGAGCAGTCTCAAATAATGGCGGCAGCAATTTCACGTATATATCTCGTCACCCACTCAGGTTACCGAATCCGAGTGGAGAATAAGGTGACGGTCTCCTCATATTCATCATTTATCCAACTCACTGCACACACAAACACTTCGCCATCTCGGCCAAGGTTTAACTTTTCTTCCCCGACTTTTGCATTGATTGCGCCTGCATTCGAGCCCCAGATAGTAACACCCAAGTCCACATCCAAGCGAATACTGTCGCCCTCACTATAATAAGCTTCCACAGACTCTCCGCCATCCACCTCGTAACGGAGCAGGCAGAAATCTTGAAACACAATGTCTAAAATGAAGGCCTCCGAAGTAATGGCACCCTCTCGCAGTACCTGAATTTCCGACTCATTTCTGTCGTCAGGCAGCCTAGTTAATTCTGAAGGCAAATCTCTCCCTGCAGAAACAAATTCCTGAATTTCAATAACTGCTCCACCGCCAATCAGACCAATGTCCTTGAGGTAAATTCGCCAGGCAGGTTGTCCATCACTGCCGGGGATATGGATTTCTTCTCCCAGCCTCATCAGCCACTCTCCACCTTCCACCCCATCCATTCGAAGTTTTTCGCCATCCTCTCCTATTACCAGACGGAGTTCGCCGATTTCGGACTCTTCCATCCCTGCGGCGTCCCTGAGTATAACGATGTCCGCCGTGTACACCACTCCCTCCCAAAGAGGCAACTCAGGACGGATTTCCCTGGCTGGCAGATCCACATCCGAAGTCTCGATTGTCGTCGCCCGCCCAATCCTGGCCTGCTCTATCACATTGATAAGCCATGGGGCTCCGAAAAAACCAATAAAGGCGACAAACACGGCAAGAACTCCCCAAATCAAGTAACGGCGAACAACAACGCCTCTCTTCGGCCCTATCAACTCCTCAATAGGCGTGGGCTCCAGGCTCAGCATGTAACTTCGATACATCCCAACCGCCCTATCCGGATCCAGTTCCAAGAAACTTGAATAGTTCTTCAGGAAGCCAATCAAATAGGTTTCAGCCGGAAATTTATCAAAAAACTCGTTTTCTAACGCCTCAATGAATTCCCCTGATATATTAGTTGCATCTGCTGCTTGCTCGATTGAAATTCCCCTTTTCTCTCTCGCACTTTTCAGTACTTCCCCAATTGTCTTCATACACTAACTCTTCAAGGTTCGAATAGGAAATTTTCCACAGTATTACCTGTTAACGGAGCCTCAAACTGAAATTTGGCATCAGAAATTCCGCGATTTAGTGACAGGTTCGAGAAACTGAAGGTAATCTTCTCATTTGTGGTTGTAGTTCCTACTACCTTACGTATTTGCTTATTTGTATCAATACTCAGATCCAGCCTTTTGAAACCTTGAATGCCCGTCCTCCACTCCGCCTTCAGTCTCACTACTTTGATAGTGGAGCCCGGTTCCAAGCTCGCCAGCTCCGGTCCGGGGTTGTAGGACAGTGTGTAGTACTTCCTAATCATTTCAAGCCCCCCCAAACTGGAGACATTTGCAAGCTGGGCTTGGCTATCACGTCTTAAAGGCTGCGTAAAAAGTACCTGCTGTGCGGGAACCCACACCTGAAGCAAACTCCCATCCACAGTCATCACCATACCCTGTGGTGAAGTAAAATCCAAACGCAGCTTATTCGGCTGCTTGTACCAAATTCTTGCAGACTGAACTGTACTGCCTCTTGTTATAACTATGTCAGCAGAATAATCCGAAATCGTTTCGTAGTGTTCGGACACGGAATTGAAATAGTCAAGCGCGGTTTCTTGCGCAAATAGAGTGCCCCCTATCAAGAGGAGAGCACTTATCCAAGGCAATTGGTACCTACCACAAAAATTCAACTGTCTAAACCTCATCCATCATTACATTCTATTATAAGAGCCATAGTCAAGGCTGGGAAATCCTCCTATCCTAACCAATCGCGGGCTGCCATACTATCAGTAGGAATGTAACATGAATGAACAGCGGAATTTACACATTTTTGATTTGGGAGGATCCATCGTTGCACCAGACAAACCGAATACAGTATATCTCCGTGGTTTCTTGGGTTTTTTGAATTCTTGGTTAAGGGATGATCCCTCACGAAGCGCCATCATTGTTGTCGGCGGCGGTGGTGCCGCCAGAGCGTGGCAGGGAGCACTTAAAACGCTGGACCCCCACAGTGCTTCCGAAACGCTTGATTGGGTAGGTGTGATGGCCACACGGCTCAATGCTGAACTGCTTCGAGGCTTGCTGGGAATGCTCTGCCCAGATCCGGTAGTAACGAATCCCAGCGGAAATTGTTCGTTTAGCGGCAGAGTACTGGTAGCAGCCGGTTGGAAGCCCGGTTTCTCAACCGATTATGACGCCGTAATACTTGCGGAGCGCTTCAAGGTGGATAGAATAATAGTGCTGAGCAATATCTCCCAAATCTACAGCAAAGATCCAAATGTAGACAGCCTTGCCGAGGCCATACCCGAATTAACTTGGGATCAGTATAAAAAACTCGCAGGGTCAAAATGGCGGCCCGGAGTCAATATTCCCTTCGATCCAATTGCGAGCGAACGGGCATCTTCGTCCGGGCTCAAAATAATCTGCGCGTCCGGAAATGATTTCGAAAATTTGGCCGCCATACTGGCAGGAAGAGAATTCACAGGAACGACAATCAGTCGCTAAGCCAATTATCCCAGGCCCAATTCGGAGGCCACCACGCGCATTCCTTCAATTGTCTTTTCAATCAACTGGTTTCTCTCCAACCCAAGCATTGCGGCTCCCCGGTCAATAATTTCCCGATTCACCCCGGCGGCAAAGCTCTTATCCTTCCATTTCTTCTTCACGGAGGAAGCACTTAAATCCATAAGGCTCCGAGAAGGTCTCATCAACGCTGTTGCCGTTACAAGCCCGCAAAGTTCATCAATCGCATACAGCACCTTCTCCATTACATGCTCGGGCTCGATATCAGTCACGAAACCCCAGGCATGTGAAAGCACTGCTCTAATCCAGTTCTTCGGCCATTTTTCCTCTTCCAGAATCTCCTTCGTTTTCGAGCAGTGTTCCTGAGGCCACCTGTCCCAATCCAAATCATGTACCAGCCCGATGATACCCCATTTATCCTCATCTTCTCCGTATTCAACCGCAAAGTAACGCATCACGGCCTCCACGGAGAGGGCATGCCGGTAAAGACTTTCACTCTCGTTGTACTGCTTAAAAAGTGCTAGAGCATTCTCACGTGTCGGTATCACACTCATAGGATATCAACGAAGGGCAGTTTTTGACAGACCCCATATCCCAAGCTCGAAATCTCACCAGTACAAGAATCAAAGGAGCCATTCTTCCTACCCACTAACTGACCCCGCAAGAATCGGTGTGCCCGGCTGATGTTTTCCACCGAACGGTATACCCGCCTCCGTGGAGAACCCTTCTCGGATTCCCTGACTCGCAAAACAGCAAGTCAGGTGCCATCCCTCAGGCTGCTCCATCGCCAAGACTCCGATCAGTCGAACAACTGAAGATGCCGTCGGAAAAGTTTCCCACGACATCCGCATGGCGTTCAATCTCCTTATTCAGCCGCTCCAGGCTGTTCTTATTGACGATCAACCGGCGGTGTTCGGTAGGGAAACTCATGGAGGTTAGAACCTTTTCCTCCGTCCATCCATCATCTCCCCGAACTTTCAGAGTGCGCTTCCGATATCTGTGGCGATATGCGACTCAATCATCACTGCGTGCTGTGTTTTCCGGCTCCATCAGGCGATGCAATGTCCATTTTTCTAAACCACCAGTTCTTTGCACAACTTTGTGGAAAATCGCGCATTATCAATAGCAGCGCCCCCAAGCCCTTCCTTACGTTCTTGGCGAGATGATGATGTAGAATTAGGTAGGCTCGGATCGGCAGTCTGACGTTGACTCCTTAGGTCAATCTATCCTATACTTTTCGTTTCAAAGTCTGCCGGCGTGATGAAATTGGTAGACATGACAGACTCAAAATCTGTTGTCCGCAAGGACGTGTCGGTTCGAGTCCGACTGCCGGTAATCGATAGAACCTTGCGGTGCCGGGTTTTATGAAAAGCATTCGGGTTTCTTTGCTTTGCTGAATCAAGGCCGATTCGTGGAAGTTCCTCACGGCAAAACGTATTCCCGGAGCAATGCGAAGAACCAGCGCGAACCCTGAATAACGTACTTCTCCCGGCATTCGGAAAACGCCGGATAACTCAAATCACCTTGCCCATTGTTGAGGATTGGCTCTATTCATTCCCAGAGAAAAACGGAGTCAAACCGGCAACGGCAAACGGACATTTCCGCACCATGCGGTTGATGATGAGCCATGCCCTGAAACGACGGCAACAATGCTTGCGGCCTGTACCGGAATGAGGACTTCGGAGATACGGGCGCTTCGCTGGCGGCAGGTGAACGTCGATCACATTGTCGTTGATACCGCCTTAGAGACTCACGAACTCGACGAGAAGTTGCCGAAGAACAACACCACCCGGATAGTCTCGATCCGCCCGAGGCTCTACCGACGATTGAAGGCACTCAATCGGGGGGATGGTGGATACCTGTTCACACTGGACGGCGACAAGCCGGTCGGCGCTTCCTACTTCCTCGACCATTACCGGAAGGCACTGGAAAACGTCGAAGTCACGGAAGACGAATGGAAGGCCCGAAACCTGCTGTTCCACGGCTTCCGTTATTTCTGCAATACGGTGCTACAGGTTCACGGTGTCGCCGACGTGAAAGTCAGGCAGATCATCGGCCACATGACACCCGAAATGACAGCGAAATACACCGAAGTGCCGATAGAAGAATATGCGACCGAAAGTAACATGACGATACCTGAGATTCAGGACCGGGTTTTGAGGAAAGCGAAATGACCGATTCACAAGCGACAGCAAAGAACCTTGAATTACGAACGAACTATTCCGATGAACTCAAGAAGTTGATTCTTCGGCTACAGGGTAAATCGAAGACCGAACAAACCGAAATCATCCACGAAGAAATCCGAATCTATACGGATGAGACATGGCGGTTCCTGAGTGACGAGGATATGAACATTCCAAAAGGTACAACTGCCCGGGATGTTCATGAAGCCCGAGAAGGGAATCCGAAATATCGATGGTTTATAGAGCGATTGCGTTCGATGCTTCGAGGCTCCGATATAGTGGTGAATCGACACGTCTCCGCCCGTGATTGGCTGGCCGATCATTGCCCGGTTTTTGAGTCTCACCTGTCCGCCCTGATCAATGCTTGGTACGTGTCCGAAACGGAGCCGAAAATCAAATGGTTGAAGTCTCAAGCGTTACTTGCTGGACTACTTTGGGCGACGGTCGAACCTAAAGGTTATTTTGATGAAATCCGGGATGTTGATGATTTCATAGACTACCAGGGTAAAACCCTTGCATCCCAATTCCGGCAAAAAGGAAAACCCCGAGGTTGGGAGTCATTAAAAACAGTGATTCCCTCCCTCACTCTGGACGACTCAGAACCGTTGCAAAATTAGCAACGGTTCTGCAACCCTATTTCGTTTCCAGCCCGATTAAATACCTCAAGCAAAGCAAAGAAACTCGATTGTTTCGGAGGTATTAGCATGAAAGCAGAAGACTTGATGAGCCTTGCGGAGTTCAAAGAACTTACGGATTGTTCCGACTCAACAATCTACAACAACAAGAGGAACAAGCGATTCCCTTTTAAGATCATCAAACTCGGAAATCGACTGAGGTTCCCTCGGGCTGAAGTTTACCGATGGATAGAGTCGGGGGCCGAATACTGCGAGGCAGGAAAAGGGGTATAGAAAAGGCCGAGTCCGATGTGAACGGTCCCCGGCCTTCATGGTGCTGGTAAATCCATGATAACCGATTCCACCGTCCACGTCGAGAAAGTGCCTTAGTTAGTATAGAGGGGTACACATGGATATGACGTATGAGCGGTACTGTCAGGAGATCCGATCAGGGAGCACTATTGTGCATGACGATAGGATCATGTTGACGGCATTGAAGAACGATAGGGGCCGGTATTTCCCATTGTGTGAAGGCTGGCGGGAGTCCCCGATATTGAGATCAGATGGTGTCCGGATCTATTGGGCAAACGGCAGGGAACACCGAGCGAAGACATACGTGTACCGGAACTCAATGTGTCCAGTATTTCTCCGGGGAACTCGGATCACCATCGCCGGGAATCACATAATCATCGAGATTCACAACGCCCTGAATCGGGAACCGAATCGGTCAAGGTTAGCGCTGTTTGTGGCGATCCTCAAGGAGCTTCACAAGGCCGGAATTATCCGACCGGGAAGTCGCTCCAGCTTTTACCGGCTGGCCCACCGTTTCAAGGTGTCGGAGTACGAAATCCGATACGATCATGAGCCGGGGAAAATACCGTACAAGCTGATTCGGATGTACGCGTGCAGTCACCAGAATACGCATTATTTCCGGGACAAAGGCAAAGATAGAACAGCAATGTATACATACCCCTACCCCGGATTCCGACGGTTCGAAATGATCCTCCGAAAAATCGATTCAATCCGAGGAACGGCACGCCAGATAATCGGACGGCTGGAAAAGAGGATTCGGAACATCTGGAAGAAATGGCCGGTATACTGGGAATTGATTTCCCCGGTGTTCAAAAGGCCAGTTTTTCTGGAATCCCTGAATCTTCCCGGAAAGGATCTTTACGGACTGTCCCAAAAAAACAATCAGTATTTCATAAAGCTGATGTGATACAATCCCTCATATGAATATCAAGTATTCATATTTGACACCTGTCCACCAAGGATGATTCACCATGAGTTCAAAGGGAAAAAAGAAGGGGAAGCAAAAAAGACCTCGTCGCCCACCTGTGGCCAGACCTGTAACAAAACCTGTTGAGAAACCAGTAGATTCACTACTGAATGTGATGGAAGACGGGGTTGAGTTCGAGAGTCTGCTCCGGATCAAGAAAGTCAATGTAGATTTGATTTCAGAGCTTCGAAGGGCAATGAAAGACATTCAGGAGATTCGAAAATGCAAACCAATTTGCTATCTTGCAAACGTTGTTAATTCAAATATCAAAGCTCCAACGTCAATAAATAATGACGATGTCCTACCTTTTTCTGAGATGATATCGAAACTCCCTGATTCGACTAAGGAGATCGATATCATACTCGTAACTGGTGGAGGATTAGCCCAACAGGTCGCCGAGTTTGTTGATAAGCTTCGCCCACGATTTGATAAGGTGAACTTCATTCTGCCAAATAAGGCGATGAGCGCCGGTACGATCTTTGCCATGTCAGGAAACAGCATTCTGATGGGTCCCAACTCTTATATCGGTCCTATAGATCCACAAGTCCCGGGCAAAAACGGAAGTTACGTTCCAGCTCAGGCGATATTGACAATGATTGATGATATCCAGAAAAGGGGAGAAGCCTTTAAAAAGAAAGGACAGAGTCCGCCATGGACCGATATCCACTTATTGAACCAAATCGATCCCAAAGAAATCGGCAATGCGATAAATGCCAGTGCCTATTCGATTGAACTGGTGAAAAACTTTCTTCTGAAATACAAGTTTGCAGATTGGACAACACACTCATTCACCAAAAAGGCTGTGACGCCTGAGGATAGGAAAAAGAGATCCCAAGAAGTCGCGGAATACCTCTGTAAGCACAGCGTATGGAAAACTCACAGTAGGAGTATTACACGAGAGGAAGCATGGACAGATTGTAAGCTCAAAATTGAACATTTCGAGTCTACAAGAGGATTAGAGCGTGCAGTTAGGAGATTCTGGGCTTTACTTAATTGGACTTTTGAGAATACATCTATAGCCAAAGTGTATTTATCCGATGAATACAGTATACTTCGAAATGATCCGACCATTCAAAATCCAAGGGGAAGATAATGAGTAAGAGAGAGATCCTGAATAAGAGAGAGATCCTGAAACAGATTGGTTTCTCAGACGATTACTTAGATAGGTTGGAGAGCTATTCCAGTGAATCGTTCGAACTTCCTGAGTCAGCTGTCAATGATAGACTTCTCAGTATTCAAACCGACGAGTTGACCTCTCTCCGATTTGATAGTCAGGTCGAGAACTTCCAGACAGGTTTAAAGATTCATTCGTAGGTGTAGTCACCAAAGGATCGAACATAGACTTTGGCAAGAAAGCACTCGTGAAGACGGGTGCTTTCTTATATTGATACGCACGCGATCCACACAAAGGGACCGGGATTCGGGGTCGATCACCCCCACACGACCCAAAAACTAAAAAAACTCAACATTTAGCCAAACGACTAAATAAGATCAGATCATGCCAGTAGTTATGGGCCGGGAGCGTTTGCGGTTATGGGGTGTTTACGTCTGGAAGATTGAGCCCAAAAACGTGAATAAGTCACGTTTTGTATTGAACCGGGCAAAATACCGTGACATTATGTGTATAGGTCACGTTAATAGGTATTTCCGTGACTCATGAGGTAAAACATGGCGAAATCGAAGAAACTTCCCGAAGTGCTTACCGAAGACGAAATAGCGGCCCTGCTGGACCAATTCAATCTCCGGTATGCCGGACCCCGACGGAACCGGCTCATGATCAAACTGGCCCTTGAGACTGGCCTACGGATTGCCGAACTGACGTCCCTCCGGTTTGAGGATTGCCGCCTCAACGGTGGCATGTATCGCATCCACGTCAAAGACGGCAAAGGCGGCAAGGATCGGGCTGTATGGATGACTGCGGATCTTGGGGCGGCAATTGGCGAAATGGCGACCCGTGAGGGCCGGGAGCACGTCGGTCTCATGTTCACCACCAGAGAGGGCGGGGAAATCGATCACGGGTATCTACGGCGGATGATTAAGCAGAGAGGGACAACGGCAGGAATTCCCCGGCTTCACTTCCTCCTGCTGAGGCATACGTCGTTGACCCGGCTCTACTCCCGGACAAAGGATCTGCGGTTGGTCCAGACAGCGGCAGGACACGCCAGCCCCACCACCACGGCTATCTATGCCCACGTATCCGGGGAGGATCTACGGGACGCCATGATCGAAACAGCCGAAGCACTCCCCGGCAAATAGGGAGGATATGTCAAGTAAATGCCTACTCTAAAAGGTTTTATTTGACTTGTCATAACAAATCGAGTAGAGTATAGATATCCCCCTACCGCGCGGTGGGGACCATTGCGGCAGGGGGTACAGTGGTATGGCTTCGGGTTTCTGCAATGCCCAGCCTCCTCGCCCCCGTCTCAGCAAGCGGGGGTTTTTTAACGCCAGAGCAACGACGTGGTCGTCCGCCTCTTCCAGCGGGAGAACGACGGCGAAACGTATCAGCCAGCCTTCCGACCGAGATGGTCGAGCGAATTGACAGACTACGGGACCAGCGGTCCCGAGGTATTTATCTGGAAACCGCACTCCGCGAGTGGTGGGATGGTCAGAAGTTCCTCGGAGAGTCGGCATGACACAAACTGAGTTTCGTGAGGCAATGCGAGACGATGCAGAGCATAACCTCCCATTCACGGCTGAGGCATGGAAGCTCCGCCCTTCCGATATGGCCCGAACGCTCCGAAATCTCCGGGGGAAACTATCTGATGTTTCCCGCGCTGTTCACCAAGAAGCTGATGACTAGGGGAACACATGAGCGCCACCGACAAAATACCTTTCAGCAAGCCACGGGAGGCCATGGATTATTTGGCCCGTGAGATAGGCCGGATGAAGTATGCCACTGGCAAGGGACAGGCGGCGGCAAGGACGCAACTCCGGGCATTGGCAACCGGTATCGATTCATGGGTCAAGCTCTATCGGCTGGATCATGACACTCACGAGCTACAAGCGATTTCGGAGGAAATCGACGAATTACGCCGGAAGATTCTCGGCGGTCCATCCGGAGTTGTAACCGGTGGCAAAGACTGACAAGCTCAGTCGGGAAATCGCCCACCTCCGGGGACTGACCGACGATGCACCGGAGATCCGTCCCCTGTTCCATGTCTTCAACGACGACGGAAAGGTCCTTGGATATGAAACCCTGTCCGGGGATTGGGTCAAGGAACCGGGACAGGATGACGTGGTGTTCACGATCACCCGGCGGATGCTGGACCTCCTCAACTCCGGAAGCCGGTTCATCATCGCCGAGGGAGGACGCGGCGGCGGCAAATCGGTGTCCATCGGTTCCTATCTCATCGCTCGGGCGATTGCGAAACAGGAACGGATTCTGTGCATCCGGGAAATACAAATATCAATCCGATATTCCGTGAAAGCGGAACTGGAAGCCCTGATAGACGAGCGCCCCAAACTGGGGCATTTCTTCGACGTCCAGCGGGACGCCATAATCGGCCATAACGGAAGTGAGTTTCTGTTCAAGGGGATGCGAGATCATTCCGCTGATTCGGTCCGATCTTTCGCCGGGGTTTCGCTGGCATGGGTTGAGGAAGGCCAGACGATCACCCGGCGGAGCTGGGATGTTTTGACACCGACCATCAGGAAGCCGAGGAGTCAAATCCTCGTATCGATGAATCGCCGGCATGAGTCGGACCCCATCTATCGGGATTTCGTCGCCGACTCGCATCCGCTTGCATCGGTAGGCCGTTTTTTACTCTGGCAGAATCCGTGGACCACAGCAGAAAACTTGGCAGAGGCCGAAGCCCTGAGACGAACCAATTTCGAGAGGTGGTCTCATGTTTGGGACGGCCAAATCGAAACCCTTTCCGATATCCGGATCTTAGATAACTGGAGCATTGAGGACTTCGACATTGAGAAGATTCTGAAAGAGCGAATCAAGTTGGTCCGGGTGGGCGTCCATGGGTACCGGGAAGAGAGAGAAGCCCGATACCGGAAGGCCGTCGCCAAGATCGAAAAAGATTTTCATATCGGGGTGGATTTCGGTTTCCGAGATCCGACTGCCGGTAATCGATAGAATCTTGCGGTGCGGGTTTTATGAAAAGCATTCGGGTTTCTTTGCTTTGCTGAATCAAGGCTGGTTCGTGGAAGTTCCATCTGAACTCCACCTACAGCCGAGACAAGGAAAGGCGAATGCAGACAACAACACCTCACATTAGGGTTAGTAAGCCCTTCTTGCTCCACGGGAAGTTCCCGTGACGATCAACACGCCAGACGCCCATCACGCGCTTGTAGTCGGAGAATGGAGCATCACGGAAGCCGAAGGCCACCGATATTCTCACGGTCCGATCCCCGTACATCAACGCGCCTTCCGGGGCCGGATACATAGACATCACCCGGTATCAAAGATCCGACGTTGGTTCACATCCGGGGGCAACAGCCAGGCGGTAGTGGAACGAGATAATCCGGTTCGGTAAGCAGAGAAAAGTCTCTCCCAGCTTATTGAGCACTCTGCCGAAAGAGAGTCAAAGAAGAGTTTACTAATTATCCCAATTCAGAATGGGCTTACCAACGTCATCCTTAAAATCGCCCACCAGAATCCTAATGAAATCAATAAGCGGCCATATGCCCAGTGTGATCCACGAGCCTATTAGTAGTTGAGCAACAGCAGATCCAGTCTTTCCTACATAAAATCTATGCGCACCAAACATTCCAAGGAGACCCGCCAATACAGTAGCTACTAAACGGCTCTTGTCGCTTGCGCCTTCAATTACCGTCTTCGCCTTGGGTGCTTCTTTTTGACGAACTCCGCATTTGGGGCAGATTTCAGCTTCCTTCTTAACTACCTCACCACACGAACGGCAAAAATTCTCATCAGGTCCTTTCTCTGGCATATCGTTCTCCTGATCTAAACATTTCTTCCACAATAGCATACAGTAGATATCCTGTCCCAGAGCTTCTGTCTTCATATCGCCTACACGAAAACACTCATTCGCGTAGGTGGTACGCTCCACACAAGGCCAGCCGCCGAAAAACCCAAAAATCTGGACCCACCCGGAGCAAATCACCGCCCGGGAGGAACTTACCGGGCCAGTAGGGACAGGATTTACCATCGTTTTCTGTATTGGAGCAAAGGGGCCGAGATAGGCTATATGGCGACCCGTGAAGGCCGCGAACACGTCGGCTTGATGTTTTACCATCCGAACCGGCGGCGATCCTTCCCGAGTCGGCTCCGCCCCGGTGCCCGGAGTTGGAAGGCGGCAGGGTTCCGCTCTATTGGGACGGTCAGGAAATCGCCATCCCGGTCACCGGCCCATGTCGGTGGGCCAGACTGAAGAAGCGCGGATTCTAAGGCCCCAACAGCCGGAGCTCAGCAGGCTCCCTTCGTATCTATTGACAGCAAAACAAACTGAGGTTCCACCCAGAGTTCCACCGACGAGACCGGATGTTCCATATACATTTAGAAAAGCACATAAAGACTTCTCACTTGACATTTCTTTTCTACGGAAATATATAGAAATAACAGCGAAGATACCGAAAGGCTTTACGGACACGCTCAAAATCTGTTGTCCGCAAGGACGTGTGGTTCGAGTCCGACTGCGGTAAATAAATTGGTTCCCGCCCGATAAATGGATTAGGATAAGTCATGGATGTTATTTACATTACCGGACACCGTAATCCGGATTTCGACTCCATCGCCTCAGCTCACGTTTATGCTCATCTCAAAAGACACGTGGACTCGGAAAACCAATATGTGGCGGTTCGCTGCGGGAATTTAAACACCCAAACAAGAATGATTTTTGAAGAACTGAATCTTAATCCACCTACATATTTAAAAGATGTGAGAACCCGTGTTTCTGATGTGCTGACCAGAGATGTTCCTAGACTCGAATGCACTGCCCCACTGCAAACGGCAATTGCCGCACTTGATGAAACCGGCCTGTCACTCTTGCCGGTTTTCGATGCCAATGAGGAATACAAGGGAACTATCAGCAGTGTTGAAGTTAGCCATTTTTTAATCAGAGAAACTATTGGAGCGCGGCCCAGTTACCATTTTCGCATCGACAATCTGTCCAAGGTTTTACCCGGAAGTATGCTCATACGCGGTAGACTTGAGGAATTCTTGGCACCAATAATGATAGGTGCCATGCCCTTCGAACGCAGCGTTCAAAGCATGTCCGAGCTTAGAAATCCGCATCCAGTTTTCATTGTAGGTTTGCGAAAAAACCTAATCGAATACGCTATAGCAAATAATTTTCCCGCTCTGATCCTAACTGGAACAAGCCAAAAGGAAATTGAGGAGGGAGACATTGATTTTTCTGCCTATGGGGGTTCGGTATACCTTTCGGATTTGGATACCGCCGAAACGATCCGCCTGCTGCGTTTTAGCACGCCTATAGGAGAGATTATCGAAAAGAGTTCAAAAATACTCGACGAGGACGAAGAGTATGACAATGCGAAAAAAACTCTTGCCGAATCAGGACTTCGCGGTTTACCCGTGTTTAATAACGGACAATTCACCGGCATAGTTTCCCGCGGCTCCTTTTTGGACAGACCCCGCAAGAAACTGATTCTGGTTGATCACAATGAAATTGCTCAAAGCATATCTGGGGTCAGAGATGCTGAAATTCTGGAGATCATTGACCACCACAGAGTCGGTTCGGTAATGTCGCAGGAGCCCTTTAGCCTGTATACAAAGCCAGTGGGCTGCACTTGCACGATAATTAGGGAATTATATAAGCAGCATGGAGTCGCAATACCCATCGACATTGCCAAAATGATGCTCTCGGCAATACTCTCCGACACGGTGTTGCTGAAATCTCCAACCACTACTGCCGACGATCGCAGCGCCGTGGAGGCCCTAGCGCGACACAGCGGTGTCAATTGGCAGGATTGGGGTAACAAGATGTTTTCCTCCGGGCCGAGACTTGTGGATATGAACCCCTTGGAAGTAGTGTCGGGCGATTTCAAATCCTACGATGCCGGTGGTATTCGTTTCGGGATTGGCCAGGTGGAAGTGCAGACATTCTCCGGACTTGAGGCCGTGATTCCCCCATTGAACAAGGCCCTAACCACGGTCAAAGAAGACAAGGTCCTAGACGGCATTATGCTCCTTATCACCAACATAACGAGCGAAGACAGCCTGCTTATGCTTCGGGGACTAGATGGCATTGTGGAATCTCTGCCCTACGAGGTAACTCCGACTGGAGTGTTCAATCTCCCAGGCATCCTCTCTCGCAAGAAACAGTTGCTACCGGAAATTCTCCGCGCAGTAGATGAGACCAGAAACGCCGGAATATAGAATTCTGTCAAGACTCTGTTAGTTCCCTCCTCCTCGACATTTCTCGATAAGGGGGCTTCCACTTGCCGGGAATCATCACCTCCTTCATCTGAACTCTCAGGAATGAAGTTATTCATGCCAAAATTTATCAGTACTCCACTCATGAAAAGCTTCAAGATGCTTTGGAGTACTAAAGATAAGATTCCCATCGTTCCTGTGATGGCTGCCAGGCTGAGAGGATAGAGAATCACAGAGGGTAGAAGAGTCACAAACCCAAACAGAACCAGCACTCTTAGCCGATGTGCCCGGTAGTAGCTCTTGGAAACTGCAAGGGCAGATCGCCAGATGATTCCCGATGACAGGTGGACAAATGGAGCAAGGCCATAGCGCAGCAGGTTTATAAAAAGCATAATAGCACATGGAACAGTGACTACCCAATAAAGGAGTGTCTCCTGCTGCTTCAGCAGGCCAATAATCACTACGCCTAGAATCATAATTGCGATGGGTTCAACAAGTATTCGGCCGGTAGTTGCTAAAACCACTTTCAGCAGGCTCACATAGCCTCTTAATCCCTCAACAAGACTCGGCTCAATTCTGGGCTGCAATTTCTTTCTGAGCTTGGCGATTGCATCTCCAAGTACCGAATACAGGTATACATCAGCGGCAAGAGAGACAAGAAAGGCCATGAACCCTAACAGCATCGCTCTGGAATTTTGCTCTGCCATCTCCGGTATGAGCTGTTGTAATGCAAAGTCGAACAGAAGTAGAGGGATTAGGGCGAGGAGGAACCACACTATAAGGAATATCAGAGGTTTAGCCCTCATTTGCAATAAGGTGTCGGATACGGCGGCGGTCAATGGGATGAAGGGGTTGCTACGCTGTCCACTGGAATTCATCGGCGTAAGGCTATCACAGGCGGCACTCGCCGTCAAATTCTGTCTACTGGAGTGATTAGCTCCCGCACGAAAATGAACTACACGGACGAGGCCGAATCTACAAGAAAGAGGTGACTTCTATCGACGGCCGCCCGCACAATCCCGACGGAGAGCACTCATTAGCTTATGTAAGTGAAATTGGCCAGCACAAAGGCAATGTCCGTAAACTAGCCCTCACAATGCGTGAGGGCTAATATAACAATACTACTTGATGGACCCATCCTGCCAGGTGCCGGAACGGGTTTCTCCTCCCATCGACGGGATTTCCAGAGTCATTCCCGGAAGGATTAGGTGGGGATTGTCCGTTTCGGGCATTGCCGCCTTATTCGCATCATAAATCGCACGCCATTTCAAAGGGTCGCCGTAGATAAAACTGTATCCTGCGATGTTCCAGAGACAGTCCGTGTTGCCGGGAAGCAGCCTAACAACATAATGGGCAGGCGTTCCCACGTCAGCCATGGCTACGATTCTCGATATTATCTCCACACCTTTTCTCGAAGTCGCGAAGCTTTGGACATAGTTCTCATCGCTATGAAATTCATCGTAGGCCCTGTTATAGTAGTCCGTACCTTTCGCGAATTCATTTGAATGCTTAGCCTCCGCGCCCCATCTGGCAGCCTGATCCAGTAGGCCTTTTAACTGGTCCAATCCGGCACGAGCGCGAAACGCATCAAGGCGCTCTTGAATCCAGGCTTCGGAGCGTCCGCTATAGCCCTGCGCCTCAAGAGCCAATCTTGTTGCCTCGGCATACTCGCCTTCCTCGAACGCCTCGCGACTCAAATCCCTAAGCTCAACCATCTTCACGTAGAATTCGTTGTTCTGTAAGGACTGAGACCACGAAAATGTTGCTATTGATATCAATCCAGCGAAAAATAACAGCTTCTTAAACATTATTGTCCCTCCGTCACGGATCTAATGACATCTTCAACAATCTGCTCCGATTTGGCGATTGCCCTATCTGCCCCGTCAATAGCCTCCTCGGCCTCCGTTCTGGCCTCTTGAGCTATTCCAGCGGCCTCCAAAAAACCACTGGCCGCCTTGTTGTAATTTGAGATAGCATCGCCCCGGGAACCCGAATCAACAGCCTCTTCGGCCTCATCGTAGAAGGTCTGGGCGGCAGCAAATTCGGCCTCGGCAGCTCTTGAGGCCTTAACCTCTATGGCCTCATCCCTCGCTGTATCCGCGGCCAACTTGGCGGCCTGAACCTCATCCGACATCCCAATGTCAGTGGCGCAGGCAGCCAATGCCAGAAACGCAAAAAGAATCCACATTTTACCAATTTTCATGTCTCCCCCTCATAAATTTGCCAAATCTTTTGCTAATCCCCCTCGCCGTGCTTCGCTCACAGTTTGGACAACAACCGATTCATATCAGATTAGACTCCAGATTAACAGAGCAAATATCTGATCTATTGTTCAATCGTTAACTATTGCAACTACCTCTGTCAAGTTGTTTTTTTAGGCTCAATTTGGTATTAAAAGCGTCATAACAACCAAAAAGAGAGAACTCACGCTCATGAAACAGGTGCTGCTTGAATGCTAGATAGTAAAATCGTTCCATAAGTGGAGATGGGAGAGAAATCCATTTGCTCCTATTCCCGGTAGCCGTATCGCCGTATTCTCATCGCTAACCGTACAGAGCGAGTATCTTCCTCCTGAAATTGCTTGTAGGTATCGGCATTCCGTTGAGAATCAACAATCTTCCCCCAATCACGCAAATTCTTTAAAATCCCACCAAAAATTGCGATTAATCTAAAAAGTAAACTTGATTGCACACAATGTGAGGTAGGATATCAGTGAGAATGATACCATCAGAACTACCCGAACGGGTCGTGTACTGCAAAAAGTCCAAAAAACTGAAAAGAGAATTGAAATTCGCTCTAAGTGAAGTAGAAGCATTATGCGACCAGAAGGGTGAGTTAGTTACGCGGATAGAAAATTTGATTGGCCTTTTAGATAGCCGGACTAATAGATGTGAGGGGGATGAAAGATGTAAGAGAATGCTCGATAGAGTTAACCTTAATCCCATCAGTGGATTGCCCAACCATAACTCGCTGGATATAAACCTTGTGAACTTTTTTGAATCCAACGGAAAGAATTCCAAATCAGGCGCCATTGTTTTGCTGAAGCTGGATAACAACTTCGACATACTCTCTATTCCCAAACCTCAGAAATCGTCCGTCAGTAGCTGGCTAATCCATCAAATAGGATTGCGGCTAAAGGAACGCATTGGTGAAGGCGGTGTACTTTATCACATCCGGAATGATGAATTTTTGCTTCACATTTTCGGAGTTGATTCAGCAGCGGAGTTTTCCTCGTTTCTCACAAAAATTGGCCAGCAGATTTCAAAGCCACATATCTTTGCTGGTCAACGCATCGAAATCGGCTGCGCTATGGGTGTAACCTTGTATCCGAAAGACGGCTGCAACAAGAACGAATTGCTCAGCAATACCGATATCGCACTCTCAGAGGCAAGAAAAAAAAACAAAAATTACGCATTCTTTGAGCCAAGAATGCAAGACGACATTCTTAGGACAATAAATACCCGAAACTCAATCATTCAAGCACTTGAAAGAAACTCGGGGGAAGAAGCTGACAGGCAGCTATACCTGGCTTTTCAGCCCATAGTAAACGTAAGTCAAATGAAGGAAAATGAGCCGATCATTGACAACATTGATGCTGAGGCACTGATCAGATGGGAGAACCCGATCGACGGGAACGTCCCTCCGGACGCATTCATACCAATCGCGGAGGAAACCGGTATTATGGATGTAATAGGCAAGTGGGTGCTCTATACAGCGGTTGCGCAAATCGAAGAATGGAAATGGCAGCAAATTGATTCCAGACTGGCAATCAATGTTTCCCCCAGACAATTCCACAACAACGATGTAATTGACTCAATTCAAAAAATTATCAGGCAGGGGAAGGTTGATCCGGAAAAACTTCAGGTGGAGATTACCGAAAACAGCTTTTTGGATGATCCGCATGATGCAAACAAAAAAATCAGACGTCTCAAGGATTTGGGAATCAAAGTGGCAATAGACGACTTCGGAATTGGTTTCTCATCCATCAATTATCTCAGACAATTACCTGTTGATGCCATCAAAATCGATAGAAGCTTCGTTAGTGATTTAACCGCGAGCACGCAGAATCGTTCAATCGTCAAGGCCATTATCGCGATAACTCGAGAAATGGGGATGATAAATATCGCCGAGGGAGTGGAAACGATGGAGCAGCTTGAACTCCTGATGCAACTTGGAATTTCAACTTTTCAAGGTTTCCTGTTTTCGAAAGCGTTATCGCCTGATCACTACACCAAGTTTTACCGAAAGTTTAAGCGAAATGAGGACACCTGAACGGATCCGTTCCTTAGTCACCTCGACTGGAAATCAATCCTTCCTAACCTTGATTCGGCAGCTAACAGCACCATCCTCATCTTCCAGGAACGTTGCCTTATCCTCCATTCTCACCTGGTGTCTGGCATAGGCCCAGTTGTCAATAGCTTGATTTATTTCAGCCTCATCCAGGTTTATCTCCTGTAAGACAAAGGCCTGGTATTCCTTCGGGGTTGCGTATCTGAATGTAATCAACATCAAAACCGCCAAACTAAGAACCGCCACGATTCCTCCACAAATCAAGGCTGCAGTCAGAAGCGATTTCCCCGATTCCTCTGCAAATGGCACAAGCATCAAAACCGAAATCGTAGCAACAATGAAGAGCACTATTACAATGAGCAAGAGTGCGAAAAATTTCCTGACTCTAATCATCACGCGGTCATCATACCACAACAGCTCCGGACGAGAAAAGCCCAAACCCAAAACGGACTGGCCCAGCGCTGCAATCCGGTCTTTCCGCTTGTCTAATTCAATGTTCAAAGTCTACTATCGATGCCCATGGAGGTGGCAGCATGTCAATCAGCTTAGGAGGGAGGAGTTTCCTAACCCTACTCGATTTCACACAAATGGAAATAGAATATCTTATCAATCTCTCAGACAATCTAAAGGCAAAGAAACGCTCAGGAGTGGTAGGACATGCCCTGGAGAACAAAAACATCGTCCTTATCTTCGAAAAAACTTCTACACGCACTCGCTGTGCCTTCGAAGTGGCTGCATTCGACGAAGGCGGGCGGGTTACATTTCTCACCAACAGCCAAATGGGCGTGAAGGAATCCACAGAGGATACCGCGAAAGTGCTAGGCAGGTTTTACGATGGCATTGAATTTCGCGGATACAGCCAGACAACCGTGGAAATTTTGGCGCGTCATGCAGGGGTTCCCGTATGGAACGGATTGACAGATAGTTTTCATCCTACTCAGGCATTAGCCGATTTGCTAACCCTTTCCGAACATTTACGGAAACCCTTCAACGAAATGAAACTGTGCTACGTAGGTGATGCCAGGAACAATGTTTGCAACTCCCTTATGATCGGAGCGGCGAAAATGGGGATGGATTTTTGTGCCATCGGGCCTCCCTCCCTCTTCCCGGAGGAGGGGATACTTGAAATGGCCAGGCAATCGGCCAAAAAAAGCAGAGCTCGGATAGAAATATCCGATGACATCTCCAAGGTTGCTGGTGCCGGCTGTATTTACACCGATGTATGGGCATCCCTGGGCGAAGAAGAAAAATTTTCCGAGCGGATTTCTCTGCTAAAACCCTATCAGGTGAATGACAGTCTGATAGAAAAAACCGGGAATTCCGATGTGCTTTTCATGCATTGCCTACCGGCCTTCCACAACGATGAAACACGGATAGGGGCAGAAGTGAAAGAAAAATTCCGATTGGATGCAATGGAAGTCACTGACTCCGTGTTTAGAAGCAGCCATTCAGTTGTCTTCGATCAGGCGGAGAATCGTATGCACACCGCTAAGGCGATTATGGTGGCCACCTGCGGACTAGTTTGATGGGGAAACCTATCCGCGCAACCAGGGTTCGTATCTACCTTGATACACTCAGAAAGAATTTGGCGAATCTCAGGAGAATTATTCCGAAAGGAGTTGCTATCTGCGCGGCAGTAAAAGCAAATGCATATGGGCACGGAGTTCTGCCTGTTGCCGAAACACTCAGAGATGCTGGTGTCGAGGCGCTTGGAGTATCTTCTCCGTTTGAGGGAATTGAACTGAGGGAGGGGGGGGACGGGGGACGAATTCTACTTCTCGGACCAACGGTGGAAGATGAAATTCCACTAACCATAGCTGCCCGACTTGAGCCTGTGATCACCGATGCGGCATATCTTTCCTCATTCGAAAGAATTCTGGACATGGAATTCGGAACTGCCGGCGGGAAGCTCACAAGTTGGAGCGATGAATTCAAAACCATGGAACATCATCATGCAAACCCCAGCAGAGCCGCCGAGAAACTGGCAGTTCATCTGAAAATAGATACGGGAATGGGGCGGGTTGGATGCCTGCCAAGCGAGGCCCCGGTACTGGCCGAGAGAATTTTCACTAATCCCCGCCTCTTTTTGGCGGGCACGGCCACGCATTTTCCCTCAGCGGATTCGGACGACCCGGAAGACATAGCCTTTACAGAGTCTCAGATTTCATGCCTCCGGAAAGTGGGTGATAAGCTCAGGGAAACGGGAATAAATCCGGGATCAATTCACGCAAGTAATTCCGGCGGAATCGCCATAAACAGCTCCAAGGCAAGTTTTGACATGGTACGTCCCGGCATTTTTCTCTATGGTTACGGCATGGCCCCCGATGCAAAAACACGTCCGACTCCGATTATGGAGCTTGTGACAAGGGTAACAGCCCTCAAGAAGGTATCTCAGGGAACCTGCATATCCTATGGGCGAACCTGGAAGGCTCCGAAGAACACTTGGATTGCCACTCTTCCGGTGGGCTACGCGGATGGCTATCCGCGCCTATGCTCGAATCGCTCGGAA
>Ga0209364_1000068_pt1 | contig 21282 bp, 18 predicted proteins | sample WorMetHERISLAND2_3_FD_187387 | JGI IMG/M metagenome (GOLD analysis project Ga0209364, IMG submission 187387) | Marine gutless worms symbiont microbial communities from Max Planck institute for Marine Microbiology, Germany - Olavius albidus HERON... | ecosystem: Host-associated > Annelida >... | reverse complement strand
GATGATGGCGGTCATCCCGCCCAACCCGACACGCGCACGGCTCATCCGCTACGATGCCGAACTCTACAAGGAAAGGCATGTCGTCGAATGCTTCATCAACAAAATCAAACACTTCCGACGTATTGCGCCGCGCTACGAAAAGACCGCCACAGCCTACTTGGCCATGCTACACCTCGTTGGCACCATGATATGGTTGCGTTAACTGTCAACAGGACCTAGAGCGAGATGTCGCCGAAATTCCTTGATGTGGAACAAATTGGGGGTCGGTCATGCGGTCGTTCAGCCGCCGGTCGGACCCTCCTCACCCGGACCGTATTCCGTGCCGTCGATGGCATCGGCCAGGCGATGGCGGGCACTGCCGCGGGGTAAGGGTTGTTGCTGATCGGGATGCGGTGCCCAGGCTGTCATGAAGATGACCTCGAAGGTGGCGTCGACGCGACCGGCGGCATCGCCGTAGTCGTCGATGTAGATTTCGGCGGCGCGGAATAGGGTGGAGCGACGTGTCAACGTCGGGCGTTTCGATAGGACCGCATTGCTCTCCCCCATAGCGCGCAAGTCGGTCATCAGCCTCAAGGGATCGCCATAGGACACGGTGATCGTCTCGCGGTCGGCAACCGGCAGGGCGAAGCCAGCCCGCTGCAGCAAAGCGCCCGCGTCACGGACCTCCGCCAGCGGTGACACCCTTTGGCTCAGGCCGCCTTCGATTTCGGCTTCGGCGCGGGTCAGTGCATCGCGCAATTCGCGGAGCGTCTGGCCGCCGAGCATGGCGGCGAGGAACAAACCATCCGGTTTCAGCGTCGTCAGTACCTGTTTGAGGGCTCCGGGCAGGTCGTTGGCCCAATGCAGGCTGAGATTGCTGACGACGACGTCGAAGCTGGCCGGAGCGAAGGGCAAGGCTTCCTCATCGGCGGCAATCGTGGCCTGTCCGCCGTGCGACCGGGCCAAGGCCGCCATGGCAGGTGACAGGTCGCATTGGACGAACCGGCCGATGCGTTCGCGCGCTTGTACCGTATCCGCCAGCTCACCGCCGTGGCAGCCGAGGTCGAGACCGAGATCGAACCGCCGGTTGACGTCGGTCAGGCGGTCGGCGAGGCGGTCGGCCGTCTCCCGGAAGAGGAAATCGTGGGCGGCCAAAGCGCCGGCGGCGCGGTCGCGGTGCTGGCGCACGGCATGGCGGTTGAACACGGTCATGGAATCCGACATCCTCCGTTTATGGCACAGTCGGGAACCTCCTTAAACGCCGGAGCCGGGTTCCGCCAATCGGCCATCGCCGCCGTGGCGAAACGCGTGCTCGATGTTGCCTTGCCGCCGCGGTGCCTGTCCTGCGGTACCCCCGTCACCGGTGACGGGGGCTTGTGTGCCGAATGCTGGGAGACGGTGCCGTTCCTATCGGCACCGCTCTGTACCTGTTGCGGGTACCCCTTCGACCTCGAGACCGGTGACGATGTCCTGTGCGGCCCATGCCTGAGACGGCGCCCGGTTTTCGACCGGGCCCGCGCCGCCTTCGCCTACGACGACGACAGCCGCCGCATTCTCATCGACTACAAACACCGCGATCGAACGGACATGGCGCCGGCCTTGGCCCGATGGATGGGGCAGGCCGGTGCCGAGCTGATTGCCGAGGCCGATCTCGTCACGCCGGTACCATTGCATTGGACCCGGTTGATCGCCAGGCGGTTCAACCAATCGGCCGAACTGGCGCGGCGCATTGCCCAGGAAAGCCGTACGGCCTACGCGCCGGATTTGCTCCGCCGCGGCCGCCGCACACCGCCGCAAACGGGCCTTGCCGCCGGGGATCGCCGCCGCAACGTCAAGGGCGCATTCCGTCTCGGACGGGGCGGTGTCGCCGCAATTTCAGGGAAACGGGCTCTCGTGGTCGACGACGTGCTGACGACAGGCTCGACCGTATCGGCCTGTGCGCCGGCGTCCTGAAATGGGCCGGCGCGTCGGGTGTCGACGTGCTGACGGCTGCGCGCGTTGTCCGGGCCGAAGGTGGACGCACGGACAGCGGGTAGCTTTTTTTTCGCGCCAGGGTTTTCTATATAGGTGTCGAGGAGTGGTGCTGGCAGAGCGATGGGAGACGTAACAAGCGTGAGCAAGATCGAGATTTACACCACGCCTTTCTGTCCTTTTTGCGCCCGCGCCAAGAAGCTGCTGAAAAGCAAAGGGGTCGCCTTCGAGGAAATCGACGTCATGATGAGCCCCGGCAAACGCCGCGAGATGACGGAGCGCGCCGGCAGCCATACGGTTCCGCAGATTTTCGCCGACGGTGAATACGTCGGCGATTGTACGGGTATCTACGAACTCGATGCCGAAGGCCGACTCGACGCAAAACTGGGGCTCGGCTGAACCAAGAAATAGGGGGGACGGTGGCTGATACTTTCAAGGCCGCGTGTGTACAAACCACGTCGGGGCCGGACGTCCAGGAGAACTTCCAACACGCCGGCGCCTTGATCCGTTCGGCGGTCGAGACCGGCGCCGACTTGGTCATGCTGCCCGAGGTCGTCAACGTCATGGACTTGAACCGTAAGGCCCTGGCCGAGAAGACCTGCCACGAGGACGAAGATCCGAGTTTACGGGGGTTCCGCGAGCTTGCGTCGGAGACCGGTGTCTGGCTTCTGCTCGGATCGATCATCGTCAAGCACGATGACGCCGCCGGCGACGAAGGTCGCCCCAAGTTCGCCAACCGTTCGTTCCTGCTCGATCCGGATGGCACCATCGTGGCCCGGTACGACAAGATCCACATGTTCGACGTCGACCTCGACGGCGGCGAGTCGTACCGTGAGTCGAGCGCCTACGAACCGGGCGGCGAGGCGGTCACCGCGGAAACCCCCTGGGGAACCGTCGGCCTCTCCATCTGCTATGACCTACGTTTTCCCTATCTCTACAGACACCTGGCCCATACCGGCGCGCGCTTCCTGACCATCCCGGCGGCGTTCACGCGGCCGACCGGAAAGGCCCATTGGCATGTGTTAATGCGGGCGCGGGCCATAGAGACGGGGTGTTTCGTGTTTGCACCGGCGCAATGCGGGGATCACGGCGGCGGCCGCCTGACCTACGGCCATTCGCTGATCGTCGATCCGTGGGGCGGCATATTGGCCGACGGAGGCGGCGAACCCGGTTTCGTCATGGCCGATATCGATCCGTCCCTGGTTGATGAGGTGCGCGGTAAGGTCCCGTCGATCAACCATGATCGGGCCTTCACCTAAGTATTTCAGTTTAAAGCGGAATTAGTGGATGCGCGGGAGGCTCGCCGTCTTCGCGGGTGCTGGCGCCGAGGTCGTTGACGGCGCAGATGCGTTGTTTGACTCCCGGGATATCGGTCTGTTCGACGCGTCCGTGTTCGTAGGCGACGACCTGCAATTGGCCGGAAACGGTGTCGAGCAATTCACCGCTCTTTAGCAAATGGTCGGGATTGTGCGGCCGCGCGAACTCCTCGTTACCGCGGGCGAACGTCTCGTAGATGAAAACGCCGCCGGGCTCGAGCGCTTCGATGAGCTCCGCGAACAAGACCCTGTGCAGGTAATTGACGACGACCACGCCGGCGAACCGCCGTCCCGACACAGCACCGCCGGCACCCAGGAACGGTGTTCCATCTTCCAGGTCGGCGGTCATGACCGTTGCGTCTGCTTCCTCCGCAAGCGACGCCAAGGGTTCGCCGTCGCGGTCGACGGCGGTCACCGGATGGCCACGGCCGAGGAAATAACGCGCATGGCGGCCGCCGCCGGCCGCCAGATCGAGGACCGGACCGCCGGGCCGTACCAGAGGTGCGAATCGCGCTACCCATGGTGAAGGATCGGTGATCCGGAGGTGGCGTTGGCGCAGGTCTTTTGAAACATCGTTTCGCATTTGTTAAACTATTTGGGCTATCCGTTGGTGACAGTGCGTGTTAAACCGGCGGGTGGATGTGCCGGTTCGGCCCGAGGTCAAAAGGAAGAACGGCGTCTTCGAATGATCTTATACCAGCTCCGATGCTCGAACGGCCACGAATTTGAGGCCTGGCTCCGCGACAGCACGACTTACGACGAACAAGTCGCGCGCGGCGACGTGGTTTGCCCCTATTGCTCGGATGCCCAGGTCTCGAAGGCGATCATGGCGCCGAATATTTCACCGTCGCGTAGCAGAAAATCGCCGCCCATCGGCAACCAGGAGGCCGAGGTCCGCGCCCAGGAAGTCGCCGAGAAGATTCTCGATGCGGTCAATGAGCTTCGCGATCACGTGACCGAGAACTTCGAGGACGTGGGCGACGGGTTTGCCGATGAGGCCCGCAAGATCCACTACGGCGAAGCCGACGAGCGCGGCATCTATGGCGAGGCGACCGATGACGAGGCCATGGAACTCGACGAGGAAGGTGTCGAGTTTTTCCGCCTGCCAAATCCGCCGCGCCGCAACAGCTAAGGCTGATCTGGGCGCCTAGCGCTCCTTCACCGCAAAAGCCAGGTAATTGATATCGAGATCGCGGCTGAGCTGCCAGCGATCGCGCATGGGCTCGAACGTCACGCCTTCGAGGCCGACGATCTCAACCCCGTGCGGCCGTAACCCTGAGGCCAATTCCGACGGCCGCACGAACTTGCGCCAGTCGTGGGTGCCTACAGGCAGCCAGCGCAGGATGTACTCGGCACCGATCTTGGCCAGGGCCAGGGATTTTAGGGTCCGGTTGAGTGTCGACAGCACCATGGCCCCGCCGAGTTTGAGGAGGTTCGCCGAGGCAGCCAGAAACGCGCCGAGATCGGTCACGTGTTCGACGATTTCCATGTTCAGCACGAGATCATAGCGGTGCCGGTCGGCAGCCATGTTTTCCGGCAATACGTGACGGTAGGTAATCTCGAGGCCGCCTGCTTTCGCGTGAGCGTCGGCAACGGCGATGTTCTCCTCGCCGGCGTCGATGCCGGTTACCTTGCCGCCTAAGCGAGCCAGCGGTTCCGACAGCAAGCCGCCACCGCAACCGATGTCGAGGACGCTCAAGCCCTTCAACGGTTTTTCGGCCAGGGGATCGAAACCAAAATGCGCCGCTGCCCGGTCGCGAATGAAGGTCAAACGGGGCGGGTTGAGCTTGTGCAGCGGGGCGAACTTTCCCGCCGGCTCCCACCATTCGTCGGCGATCGCGGTAAAGCGCGCGATTTCCGCGTCGGATGCCGTCGATTTTCCGGCGGCGGCGCTGCTTGCCATTGACGGTTCTCCCTGCTTCGGGCGGCCTTGCTCCTGATCGGACGATAGAGTATGTATGCGCCGCCTTCGCGGCAACCCGTATCATGGCGCGGGCCGAAACCGGCCCCGGACGGTCCCTGCAGAGAGCACGCCGCCTACGGGTTTCGTTTTGCCGAACCGCTCTGGATGGTTTGAAACATGGCGCGCATCGTACAAAAGTTTGGCGGCACCTCGGTCGGCGACCCGGACCGAATTCGCGTCGTCGCCGAGAAGGTCAAGCGCGAGGTCGATCGCGGCAACGAGGTCGCCGTTGTCGTCTCGGCCATGGCCGGCGAGACCAACCGGCTCGTCGGTTTGGTCGATGAGATGTCAGGGCTCTACGACGCGCGTGAATACGATGCGGTCGTCGCCACCGGCGAACAGGTGACCATCGGACTGTTGTCCCTGGCGCTCCAGAAACTCGGTGTGCCGGCCCGCTCGTGGCTGGGCTGGCAGATTCCTATCCACACCGACGATGTACACGGAAAGGCGCGGATCGAGCGCATTGATACGGACGAGCTCGACAAGCGCATGAAATCGGGCGAGGTGCCGGTCGTCGCCGGCTTCCAAGGTATCGGCCCCGGCGGCCGGATCACCACGTTAGGCCGTGGCGGATCGGATACCAGCGCCGTCGCCCTGGCGGCTGCCGTCAGTGCCGATCGCTGCGACATCTACACCGACGTCAAGGGCGTCTACACGTCGGATCCGAGGATCGTCGCCAAGGCCCGCAAGCTTGAGAAGGTCACCTACGAAGAGATGCTCGAACTGGCGTCGTTGGGCGCCAAGGTCCTGCAGACCCGAGCCGTCGAAATGGCCATGAAACACGGCCAGCGTATGCAGGTTCTGTCCGCCTTCGAGGACGAGCCGGGAACCCTAGTTGTCGATGAGGATGAGATCGTGGAACAAGAATTGGTCAGTGGCATTGCCTACAGCCGTGACGAGGCCAAGATCACCTTGGTGCGGGTTCTGGACAAACCGGGTGTGGCGGCCGCCATATTCGGACCGCTGGCCGATGCCAGCATCAACGTCGATATGATCGTCCAGAACGTCTCGGCCGGCGGCGACGCCACCGATCTGACGTTCACCGTCACCGAGGCCGATCTCGAGCGTGCCGTCAAGACCATCGAGGACCACTCGGACGGAATAGGCTACCAGGACCTGATCGCCGACAAGGACGTGGTCAAGGTCTCGGTCATCGGCGTCGGCATGCGCAGCCACGCCGGCGTCGCCCAGCGCATGTTCCAGGCGCTGGCTGAGAAAGGCATCAACATCGAGGTGATTTCGACCTCCGAGATCAAGGTCAGCGTGCTGATCGCCGAGGAATACACGGAACTGGCCCTGCGCGCGTTGCATTCGGCCTACGGTCTGGACGCGGTCTGACGACCGATCCATTTTAAACGGGGCGACGCCCGCGAGAAGCGGCATTCGGACGCCCTTTGGGGCAAGACGAACGGAGCGACATTATGGCGGAGACTCGCCACCCATCCGCCAGGACGCCGATCGTATCGGCGCCGCGCCGCCTTTTGGCGCGGGTCCGCGACGTCATGGCGGCGGGCGGCGAGGCGCAATCCCGGCTCGATGAAATCGCGCGGATCATTGCCGCCGACATGGTCGCCGAGGTTTGTTCCGTCTACGTGCGCCGCCCCGGCGACGTGCTCGAGCTGTTCGCTACCCAAGGCCTGAAGCCGACCGCCGTTCACAACACGCGGCTCGCCATCGGCGAGGGCATCATCGGCGACATCGCGGCGACAGCCCGGCCCTTCGCGCTCGCCGATGCCCAGTCCCATCCGAACTTCGCCTACCGGCCGGAAACCGGTGAGGAGATCTTCCATTCGATGATGGGTGTGCCGATCCTCCGCGGCGGTCGGGTCATCGGTGTCGTCGCCGTCCAGAACCGGACGCAACGGCACTATGTCGATGAGGAAGTCGAGACCCTGCAAACTGTGGCCATGGTCCTGGCCGAGCTCGTTGCCGGTGGCGAACTGGTCGACGGCAAGGAACTGAGTCTGGGCGACGGCAACACGGCGCGGCCGTTGCGTCTCGAAGGCATCGCCCTGAGCCCCGGCATCGGTATGGGCACGGCCGTGCTTCACGCGCCCAAGGTCAATATCGAGAAAATGGTCGCTGATGATCCTAACCAGGAGATCCAGCGGCTGCACCGCGCGTTCTCCGAGATGCACGGCGCCATCGACGACCTGCTGGCCGTCGAGCACCTTGCCGACGGCGGCGAGCACATGGACGTGCTGGAGACCTACCGTCTGATTGCCGAGGATGCCGGTTGGTTGAAACGCATCGAGGAAGGTATCGAAACCGGCCTGACCGCGGAAGCATCGGTGCAACGCGTGCAGAACGATATCCGGGCGCGCATGAGCCAGATTTCCGATGCCTATTTGCGTGAGCGCGTTCATGACCTGGATGATCTGGCACACCGGTTGATGGTCCATCTGTCCGGCGAGAACGGTGGAACGAGCGTTCGCGAACTGGCCGACGACTCGATTCTGATCGCCCGGTCGATGGGACCGGCGCAGCTTCTCGACTACGACTACGAGCGCCTCAAGGGCGTCATTCTGGAGGAGGGAGCGCCGACCAGCCACGTTGCCATCGTCGCCCGCGCGTTGGGTATTCCCGTCGTCGGCAAGGCACGGGACATTTTCCAGCATGCCGAGGACGGCGATACGGTGATCGTCGATGCCGATCGCGCCCAGGCTTTCGTGCGCCCGGGTGAGGTGCCTTGCAGGCCTATGTCGAGAACCTCCGCATCCTTGAGGAGCAGAGGGCCGTCTACGAGGCACTGCTTGACCAACCGGCACGGTCGCTGGACGGTGTCGACATCGACTTGCAGATCAACGCCGGGCTGATGATCGATGTCGCCCACCTGAGCGGTTCGGGCGCCTCCGGAATCGGGCTCTTCAGAACCGAAATCCCATTCATGGTGCGCGCCAAGTTTCCCGGCGTCGACGAACAGGCGGGAGTCTATCGCGAAGTGCTCGATGAGGCCGGCGCCAAGCCCGTCGTCTTCCGTACCCTCGATATTGGCGGGGACAAGGCGCTGCCTTACTGGCAAACGGGCAGCGAGGAGAACCCGGCCATCGGCTGGCGGGCCATTCGGCTGTCCCTCGACCGCCCGGCCCTGTTGCGCCAGCAGTTACGGGCCCTGATCCGGGCCGCCACTGGACGCGAGCTAAACGTGCTCTTCCCGATGGTGGCCGATGTGCCTGAGTTCATCCAGGCCCGCGCGCTGGTCGATAAGGAAATGGACCGCGAAAAGGAGCGCGGCGGTGCCTTGCCGTCATCGGTCCGGGTTGGTGCCATGCTTGAGGTGCCGAGTCTGGCGGTACAGCTCGAGACCTTGCTCGACTATGTCGATTTCCTATCCGTCGGCAGCAACGACCTGGGGCAGTTCCTTTTCGCCAGCGACCGCGGGAATCCGAAGTTGAGCGGGCGCTACGATACCTTGTCGCCTGTCCAGTTGAAATTCTTGAAGAGTATCGTCGACACCTGCCGGACCCGCGACGTTCACCTCAGCCTATGCGGTGAAATGGCGGGCAGCCCCTTGGAGGCGATGGCGCTCCTCGGCGTTGGATTTCGCCGGTTGTCGATGGCCGGCACATGTATCGGACCGGTTAAGGCGATGGTGCGCAGTCTCGACATCGCGGCACTGGAAGCCTTCATGGATCTCCACTACGACCTGCCCGAACGGACGCTTCGTGAACAACTCAAGGCATTTGCCATCGACCGCGGTGTGGCGATCTGACTGGGCCGCTTTCAGTCTTGTATTTCGACCGGAATCCGGCAGACTAGCGAGCCTCGGATATTCACCATATTTCGGTACACATCGCCCAAGATCACGGGCCTCGATGGGCCTGGCAGAACCCGGCACCGATACGGGAAACGGATCGATAAAGAGACGTTGAGGCAGGTACCGTAAGGATAGGATGGAAACGACGACGATGCCGCCAGCGACCGGCGATCAAATGGAGTACTCAGGAGGAGCGCACGGTAGCGAAACCGGCGTCGGCGCCATGTTGCGCGCGTCGCGAATGCGCCTCGGTGAGGACTTGCGCTCCGTCGCCCAGATGCTGTGTATCCGTTACCCCTATTTGGAGGCGATCGAGGAGGGCCGGTTCAAAGAACTGCCGGGTCAGACTTATGCCATCGGTTTCATCCGTGCCTATTCCGACCACTTGGGCCTCGACAGCGATGAAGTGATCCGCCGCTACAAGGTCGAAACCGCGGCCGGCGCGCGTGGTCAGGAACTCAGCTTTCCGACGCCGGTTCCCGAGACCGGAATTCCCGGCGGCGCCATCGTCTTCGTCGGCATCGTCGTCGCCGTCATCGCCTATGGCGCTTGGTACATCAGTACGTCCGAGAACAACATCCTGGCCGACCTTGTGTCCCCGGTGCCGGAGCGCTTGGCCGAACAGACGGCAGGCCCCGAACAGGGAACGCCGGCGTCAGAATCGGAACAGCCGACGGAGACGGCGGAACCGGCCGAGCCGCCGAAACCGGAAGAACCCGCCGCAAGCGCCGAATCGCCGGCGACGGAAACACCGGCACCGACCGCCGCACCGGCGGAGGCGCCCGACGATCAGACGGCCGAAAGCCCGTCGGCGCAGACCGTCCAATCGGCGCCCTCCGAAGACGCCGAACCGGACGCGGACACGACGGTTTCGCAAGCCGAGGGTGTCGATCAACCGGCGCCGGCCGACGAACCGGTGTCGAGCGGTGAGGAAACCGCCTCGGCACCGGAACCGGAGAGTGAGGCTGCGCTCGAGGCCGCGCCCGCACCGGAACCGCCGCCGGAGGCCACGACGTTGCCCGAGGGTGCGGCGACCGGAGACGACGAGGACGACGACACACCGCCGTCTGAGGAGATCGCCGAGGATACCGCCGAGGATACCGCCGAGGATACCGCCGAGGATACCGCCGAGGATACCGCCGAGGATACCGCCGAGGATACCGCCGAGGATACCGCCGAGGATACCGCCGAGGATACCGCCGAGGACCTGGCTGAGGAGCCAACCGAGGAATCGACAACGCAACCGCTGCAGGATGAGGTGGCGACGGCGACGGAACCGGCACCGCCCGCGGTGGCGCCAAGCACTGAAACGTCAGTCGCTTCGACGAGTGATACGCGGATCGTTCTCCGTGCCAAGACCAGCAGTTGGATCCAGGTCCGCGACGATGCCGCCAACCAGATGCTCGTCACGCGCCTGTTGCGTGCCGGCGAGACTTACGAAGTGCCGGATCGCCCCGGGTTGAAACTCCTGACCGGCAACGCCGGTGCCCTCGAGGTCGTGGTCGACGGCCAGGTCGCGCCGTCGATCGGAGATATCGGTGTGGTCCGCCGCGGCGTCGTCCTCGACGCCGAGCGGCTGCTGGCCGGGACCGCCGTCGACAATTGACGGGACAACCCGCTTGCCTGGACGGGCACAGAGGCGTTGACCCGGCGTGTTCGATACGGCAAATAACGGCGGACGCGAGGTGTCTAAAGTTGCGGGCGCCAGGGTATCAAGCGAAAGCAGACTGATGTCGGATCAAACTTCACCGGTGAGGAGGAAGGAAACCGTACCGGTACGCGTCGGGCGGGTGACCATCGGCGGCGAAGCCTCAATCGTCGTTCAGTCCATGACCAACACGGATACGGCCGACGTCGAGGCGACGGTCCGCCAGACCGCGGACCTGGCGCGAGCTGGTTCGGAACTGGTGCGCATCACCGTCGACCGGACCGAGGCGGCGGCGGCCGTGCCGCATATTCGCGAACGCCTCGATGCCATGGGCGTCAATGTGCCCCTGGTCGGTGATTTCCACTACATCGGCCACAAGCTGCTGAGCGAACATCCGGCCTGCGCCGAGGCCCTCGCCAAGTACCGCATCAACCCCGGAAACGTCGGTTTCCGGGAGAAGCGCGACAGCCAGTTCGCGGCCATGGTCGAAACCGCCATCCGCTATGGAAAACCGGTCCGCATCGGCGTCAACTGGGGCAGCCTCGACCAGGAACTCGTCGTCCGCATGATGGACGAGAACGCGCGGGCCGCGGAACCGAAAAGTGCCAAGGAGATCACCCGGGAGGCACTCATCGAATCGGCCGTCGCCAGTGCGGCTCGGGCCGAGGAACTGGGTCTCGGCCGCGACAAGATCGTGTTGTCGTGCAAGGTCAGTGACGTGCAGAGCCTGATCGCCGTATACCGCGGCCTCGCCCAGCGCGGCAATCATGCGTTCCATCTCGGCCTCACGGAAGCCGGTATGGGCTCGAAGGGCATTGTCGCCTCGACCGCGGCCATGGGCGTGTTGTTGCAGGAAGGCATCGGCGACACCATACGGGTGTCCTTGACCCCGGAACCCGGCGGCGACCGGGTCAAGGAGGTCATCGTCGCCCAGGAGATCCTGCAGACCATGGGGTTGCGGTCATTCACGCCTTTGGTCACCGCTTGTCCGGGCTGCGGACGGACCACCTCGACCGTGTTCCAGGAACTGGCCCGCAAGATCCAGGACCATATCCGCGACAGCATGCCGGTGTGGCGGGAGAAATACGTCGGAGTCGAGGACATGCAGGTGGCGGTCATGGGCTGCATCGTCAATGGACCCGGCGAGAGTAAACATGCCGATATCGGCATCAGCCTGCCCGGCACCGGCGAGCAACCGGCCGCCCCCGTTTTCATTGACGGCGAGAAACGGATGACGCTCAGAGGCGAGGGCATCGCCGAGGAGTTCCAGCGGATCGTCGACGACTACGTCGCGCGGAAATACCGACCCAAAGAAAACGGCGACGACACGACCGGCAGCGACGCGCCGCCGGCCGCCGCCCAGTAGCCGGAGTCCGATCTTCCATGTCTTCCCTGCAGCCGGTGCGCGGCACCCACGATCTCCTGCCCGACCAGTTCCGCCGCCACAGGCACGTGATCGACGTGGCGGCCGAAGTGGCCGGACGCTACGGCTACAGCGAGATGGCGCCGCCGGTCTTCGAATTCACGGAAGTGTTCGCGCGTACATTGGGCGAGACGTCGGACGTCGTCACCAAGGAGATGTACACCTTTTCCGACCGTGGCGGCGACAGCATCACGCTGCGTCCCGAGTTCACGGCCGGCATCGCCCGGGCCTTCATGTCGAACGGCCTGCAGCACGAGGCACCGCTGAAGTACTTATGCCAGGGACCGTTGTTCCGCTACGAACGGCCGCAAAAGGGCCGCATGCGCCAGTTCCATCAGATTGATATCGAGGTCATCGGCGTGCCGTCGCCGCAAGCCGACATCGAGGTCATCGCCGTCGGCGTGCATATCCTCGATGCCTTGGATGTCAGCGGCGATGTCGTCCTCAACCTGAATACGCTCGGCGATACGGAATCGCGCCATGGCTATCGCGACAAACTGGTCGAATACCTGAGCCGTTACCGCTCCGATCTTTCCGAAGACAGCCAAGACCGCCTCGAGCGCAATCCGCTGCGCATTTTCGATTCCAAGGACGAAACCGACCAGAAGATCGTCGCCGATGCGCCCGTGTTGGCCGATCACTTGAACGACGAGAGCCGGCGTTTCTTCGGCGAGGTCCTGGAGGGACTCGAGCTTATCGGCATCAAGAGCGAGATCAATCCGCGACTGGTCCGCGGCCTCGACTATTACTGCCATACGGCCTTCGAGTTCATCACCGAGACGCTGGGCTCCCAGGGAACCGTCATCGGCGGCGGGCGCTACGACGGCCTGATGGAGTTTATGGGCGGCAAGCCGACACCGGCCGTCGGTTGGGCCGCCGGTATCGAGCGATTGGCGATGATGGTCGGCGAACAGGAGCCGACAACAAAGCCGATCGTTGTCGTGCCCGTGGGCGGCGAAAACGAACGTCCAGCCCGGCAGTTGGCCGAGCGCCTGCGCCGCGCCGGTCTGGCCATCGACGTGGGTTTTTCAGGCAATGTCAAGAAACGCCTCAACCGGGCCAACAAGGCCGGTTCGCCGGCGGTCATCCTGTTGGGTGAGGACGAAATCGCGAAAGACGTTGCCACGGTTCGGGATATGGTTACGGGCGAGCAAAGCGAAGTGCCGTTGACCTCCTTGGAGGAACACCTCGCCCGCTACCTGTAGCGGGGCGCGATGGCCGAAACCCGAACCGACCAAAGCCGTTTTTTCGTCATCGGTGCCAATCACCGCTCCAGCGGCCTGGGCCTGCGCGACCGCCTGTTCATCGAGGATGGTGACGTGCCGGGCGTGCTTGCGAAGCTCAAGGAAAAGGGGGTCGCGGAGGCGATCTTGTTGTCGACGTGCGACCGCATCGAAGTGCTTGGTGCCGACCCAGCACCCGAACAGGCGGCGGTGACGATCAGCCGGTTCCTGGCTGAACGGGCCGGTCTCGAAGAGAAGGAAATCGCCGACCAGTTGGTTTTCTATTCCGACAACGAGGCGGTCCGTCACACCTTCGCCGTCGCCGCGTCACTGGAAAGCCTGGTCATCGGTGAACCGCAGGTTCTGGGCCAGGTCAAGGCGGCCCATCGCATTGCCGAAAAGGCCGAAATGACCGGGCCGGTGGTCGAGCAGGTCATCCAGGCCGCCTACGGTGCCGCCAAGCGGGTCAGGACCGAGACCGGCATCACCGAACAGCCGGTGTCGCTCGCGGCCGCCGCCGTCGACCTGGCCCGCGGCCTGCACGGCGATCTCAAGCGGATCAGCGCCCTGATGATCGGTGCCGGCGAGATGGGTGAGCTGATCGCCAAACAGTTCACGGGCGCCGGGTTGGGCAGCCTGGAGATCACCCATCCGATTCGCGCCCGCATCGAACCGATCGCCCGCGAGCTCGACTGCCACATCCGGGATTTTGACGATCTCGCCGAAGCCATGGTGGCGACGGACGTCGTCATCTGCGCCATGGGGCGTCGCGATTACGTGCTGAACGCGGACATGGTCCGCGCAGCCTTGAAGAAAAGACGCAATCGACCCCAGTTCATCATCGACACCGGCGTTCCCGGTGACGTGGAACCGGCCGTCAACCGCATCGACGAGGCATTTCTCTACGACACCGGTGATCTCGAGCGCCTTGCCATGGAGGGCCGCAACAGCCGTGAACGCGAAGCCAGTGCGGCCCGTTCGATCGTTGACGAATGTCTCGCGAAGTTCAATCGGGGCCAGGCCGAACGTGACGCGGTTCCGGTGCTGAACGCCTTGCGTGATCACTTCGAGAGCATCCGCCAACAGGTCCTGGCGGAACGGGATATGGACGCCGAACGCCTGTCGTCGTTGCTGGTCAAACGCCTGCTTCATGCGCCGACCATCACGCTCAAGGAAATGGCGGCCGCCAAAAGCGCGGAATCGCGCCAGGCGGCACGACTTCTACGCCGGTTGTTCGACCTGGATGCCGATAAACCGGCGGCCGACAGAGACAAGGAGAGCGAACCGTGAGTCTCGAGGAAAACCTCAATCGCGTTCTCGACCGCTACGATGAATTGGCCAACCTGATGGCCTCCGAGCAACCGCCGGCGGCCGAAGATTTCGCCAAGCTGTCGCGGGAATACGCCGAGCTGTCACCCGTCGTCGAGGGCATTTCCGAGCTCCGCGCCGCCCAGGCCGAGATGGCCGACCTGGGCGAGTTGATGGCCGATCCGGACGGTGACGAGGAGATGAAGGAACTGGCGGAGGCCGAATTCCTCGACCTCAAGGAAAAACTGCCGGACTTGGAACGGCGCGTGCACTTGCTGTTGTTGCCCAAGGACGAGGCCGATTCCAAGAACGCCATCCTCGAGGTGCGGGCGGGCACCGGTGGTGACGAGGCGGCGCTGTTCGCCGCCGACCTGTTCCGCATGTATCAACGCTACGCCGAGGCGCGGCGCTGGAAGTTCGAGATCATGGGCGTCAGCGAAACGGGCATCGGCGGTTTCAAGGAAGCGGTCGCCTCGATCGCCGGGGCCGACGTCTTTTCCCGACTCAAGTACGAATCGGGCGTGCACCGCGTGCAGCGTGTGCCGGTCACGGAATCGGGGGGGCGTATCCATACCTCGGCGGCGACGGTCGCCGTGATGCCGGAGGCCGAGGCGGTCGACGTGCAGGTCGACGAGAAGGACCTGAGAATCGACGTCTTCCGCGCCAGCGGGCCCGGCGGCCAGTCGGTCAACACCACCGACTCGGCGGTCCGCATCACCCACCTGCCGACCGGTATCGTCGTCTCCCAACAGGACGAGAAGTCGCAGCACAAGAACAAGGCCAAGGCCATGAGGGTGCTCCGGGCCCGGCTCTACGAGGCCGAACGCATGGCCAGGGATGCCGAACGGGCCGAGGCGCGGCGCAGCCAGGTCGGCTCCGGTGACCGCTCGGAACGCATCCGTACCTATAACTTCCCCGAGCGCCGGGTCACCGACCACCGCATCAACCTGACCCTGCACAGGCTCGATGCCATCCTCAACGGGGAGCTCGACGAGGTCGTCGACGCGCTGACCGCCGAGGACCAGGCGCGAAAGCTGACCGAGATGACGGGATGACGGCCCGCGCGGAAGCCTGCACCATCCCGGGGACCGCGGGTGCCGCCGTCGATTTCGTCACCCGACGCCTGGCTGACGTCGGTAAAGAAACGGCCCGCCTGGACGCCCGGATTTTGGTGGCCAATGTCCTGGCGATCGACCCGGCGCGTGTCTTTTCCCATCCGGAGGCGCCTCTCGACACCCCGGAGAGAGAGGCACTATCCGCCTTGCTCGGACGCCGGGAAGCGCGCGAACCGGTCGCTCGGATCGTCGGCGAAAAGGAGTTCTGGAGCCTACCTTTCGTAGTCACAACGGACACCCTGGTGCCGCGCCCGGAAACGGAAACGGTGGTCGAGGCCGTGCTCGATCTCCACCCCGACCGCACCCAACCGCTTCGCGTGCTCGATCTGGGAACGGGCAGCGGGTGCTTGCTGGTCGCCATCCTTATGGAATACCCGAACGCTGAGGGGGTCGGTACGGACTGCAGCGAAGGCGCCTTGGCAGCGGCGCGCCGCAATGCGGACCGGAACGACGTCGGCGACCGGGCCCGATTTCAATTGACCGATTGGTGCGCCGGTCTCGATCCATACATCGGTGCCGGATTCGATATCGTCGTCTCCAATCCTCCTTATATCGCTGAGGCGGAGATCGACAGTCTTGCGCCGGAGGTCTCGCGATACGAGCCGAGGGCAGCATTGGCCGCCGGCACCGATGGCCTGGATGCCTATCGTTCCATTCTTGAAGGCGTCATCGATTTGATGACTGCCGGAGCCGCTGCCGTCTTCGAAGTCGGCGCGGGACAAGCCGCCGACGTCGGACGGATGGCGCGCGCCCACGGGCTGGAGACGATTGGCGTGAAATCCGATCTCGCCGGTATCGAGCGTGTCGTCGTGCTCGGCGCGGCGGTACCGGACGCCGGCGCCGGTTGAATGAAAAAAACAGTTGGAATGACCGGACTTCCCGACTAAGTTGGTTCTCAAGGCGGTCGTGAACCGCTAGGGGGTCCAAGCCTAAGGGCCTGTTGAACCCGGGAAACTTCTCTCAGCGGATGCCGAAGTTCATTTGGGATTGACGGATCCGTCGGTGGTATGGCCACCGATTCGCAACCGTTTCGCGAGCGGAGAAGGCATTGGGGTTTCACCAAGAACCGGAAGAAAATGAAACAAAGTCCGAACAGGAGATCGCGCTCCCGCAACAGCGGCAAACGGCCGGGCGGGCGCAATAACTTCGAAAGCAACGGCCCCGACGTAAAAGTACGTGGAACGGCCCAGCAGGTGTTGGAGAAATACCTGGCACTCGGGCGTGACGCGACGTCGTGCGGTGATCGCATCGCCGCCGAATCCTATTTCCAACATGCCGAACACTACTACCGGATCGCCAACGCCGACGGCCAGGGTGGCAATCCCCAAGGATCGAACCAACAGGGACGGCGGGACCGCTTCGAGAACCGGTCCGGCGGCAACGGACCGCAACAAGCGCCAGGCGGCGGCGAACAACCGAGCCCTGAGAAAAACCGCGAGCCGGTTGCGGCGGAAAAACAGGACGACACGGCGGCCGAAGCGCCTGCGGTCGTCGAACAGCCAGAAGTCGCTGTTGAGACTGCCAACGCCGAAAGTTCCCGACAGGACTCGGCCGACGAGCCCGTGAAGCCAGTCAGGCGGCGGCGTAGCCGGCCGAAAAAGGAAGAGGCCGAAACCAACGCCGATGCGGAGACGACGCCGGCCTGACCGGCAACTGTCTCGCGGATTTCAACGATCAGAATTAATTGGCAGCCGGCGGCGAGATCGGGTCCCCGACTGAAATCGCACCCGTTTTGGTGACGCTCAGGTAGACGCCGCAATCGATGTGGCCGAAACCCTGCTGCAGGGCCTTGACCACGTTGAGGTCCCTCTCCGCGGTCGCCGGATTGACGCTGGTGGCGGCACACCGGTCGATGCGGCTTTTGACGAAAAACCGCGCCTCACCAATGGCCAGCTCCCGATCCGTCCAGGTGAATTCGACCCAAGGGTCGTCGGCGTCGAAATAGATGTTGGCGCGAAAACGCAAGGGGTCCACGGCCTGTCCCGTGATCCGCTCGACATCGCGGACGGAAGCCAGATTGATCATCGACAGCACCGGAGCGGCATGATCCGATAATGTGCGACCGGAGGCGGCCTCGACGATCTTGGGTTCGCCGCGCGCCTCGTCGCCCATGAAGGCTGAGAAGAAGTCCTCGATCACCGTGCGGCCGATGGCTTGGGTCAGCTTGCCGCGGGTCACCTGTTTGCCGTTTCGGAAAATGGTCAGGACGTCGGTGGTATCGTCGAATTCCGTCTGTAACTGCGCCAGCTTCTCGTTGCGTTGAAGCATTAAGAAATGGCTCTTCGACATCCATTCCGTCGCCGCCTTGTCGGCCGGGGTCGACCCGAGGGCCAGCGCAAAGCGCCGGTCATTGGGGATCGCTTCGTCTTCGCTAACGGTGACCGTATCGAGCGCTTGGGCGCTCAAGCCCTTGACCGGATAGCGGTAGATGGTCTCGACCGGAAACTCCATGGCCAGAGCATTGGGCGAGGCGCCTCTGAAGTCAATGCATCGTCGCATCGCCAACCATCCGCGGATATAATCCGCTCACGGTTGCGGGTTCGCTTAGGGACTCCATATTTAGGGAAGTAACCTCGAAGCATGAGGGGTTTTTCCGCAGCCGCCAGAGCGGGGCGGAAAACCCGGTCGAATGAGGGTAAGACGATGAATTTCGAGAAATACACGGAGCGCTCGCGCGGCTTCATCCAAAACGCCCAGACCCTGGCCCTCAAGTCGGGCCATCAGCAACTGACCCCGCTGCATATCCTGAAAGTGCTGCTCGAAGACAACGAGGGCTTGGCATCGCGTCTGATCAAGGATGCCGGCGGCGAGCCGGCCCGGGTTTTCGAGGCGACCGGTACGGAGATCTACAAACTGCCAAAGGTCGAGGGAACGGGCGCTGGTCAGGTTTACCTGGCGCCGGAAACGGCGCGCCTGTTCGAGCAGGCGGAAAAACTGGCGGAGAAGAACGGCGACAGTTTCGTCACCGCCGAAATTCTGCTGCTGGCGCTCGCCATGGCCACGGGCACGCCGGCCTCGCGCATCCTGGCCGATGCCGGAGTCAATCCGCAGGGGCTGAACGCGGCGATCAAGGATTTCCGCAAGGGTCGCGCCGCCACGAGCGCCACGGCCGAAGATACCTATGAGTCGCTCAAGAAGTATGCCCGCGACCTCACCGAAGCGGCCGCCGAAGGCAAGATCGACCCGGTCATCGGCCGCGACGAGGAGATCCGCCGGACCATCCAGGTGCTTTCCAGGCGCACCAAGAACAACCCGGTGCTGATCGGCGAGCCCGGCGTCGGCAAGACGGCCATCGCCGAGGGGTTGGCGCAACGGATCATCAACGGCGACGTGCCTGAGAACCTGAAGACCAAAAAACTGATGGTCCTTGATCTCGGCGCGCTGGTCGCTGGGGCCAAGTTCCGCGGCGAGTTCGGGGAACGCCTGAAGGCGGTTCTGGCCGAAGTGACCGCGTCCGACGGTCAGATCATTCTGTTCATCGACGAGATGCATACCATCGTCGGCGCCGGTGCGGCGGAAGGCAGCATGGATGCGTCCAACCTCCTGAAGCCGGCCCTGGCCCGCGGCGATCTCCACTGCGTCGGTGCCACAACGCTCAACGAATACCGCAAGCACGTGGAGAAAGATGCGGCCTTGGCCCGGCGGTTCCAGCCCGTATTCATCGCCGAGCCGACCGTCGAGGACACCATCTCGATCCTGCGCGGCATCAAGGAGAAGTACGAGCTGCACCACGGCGTGCGCATCCTGGACAATTCCCTGGTCTCGGCAGCGACGCTGTCCAACCGCTACATCTCGGACCGCTTCCTGCCGGACAAGGCCATCGACCTGGTCGACGAGGCTTCGAGCCGGTTGCGCATGGAGGTCGATTCCAAGCCCGAGGAGATCGACGAACTGGATCGGCGCATCATCCAGATGAAGATCGAACGCGAAGCCATCAAGAAGGAGGACGACGATGCCTCCAAGGAGCGCCTGGTCAAACTCGACGAGGAACTGGCTGATCTCGAGGCCAAGTCCGACGTCCTGACCCGCCAATGGGAATCGGAAAAGGCCTCGCTGGCGGACGCCACCAAACTCAAGGAAGAACTGGAAACGGCGCGCCTCACCGTCGAGCGGGCCATGCGCGAGGGTAAACTGGAAGAGGCCAGCGAGCTCCAGTACGACCTGATCCCGCGCCTCGAGGAACAGATCGAAAAAGCCGAAAAAGCCGAGAAGTCGCGTATGGTCGAGGAATCGGTGACGCCGGAGCATGTGGCTTCTATCGTATCGCGCTGGACCGGCATCCCGGTGGACAAGATGCTGCAGGGGGAGCGCGAGAAACTCCTGGAGATGGAGACCAGCCTGCGCCGCCGGGTCGTCGGCCAGGAAGAAGCGCTGGTCGCCGTCGCCAACGCCGTGCGCCGCGCCCGCGCCGGCCTGCAGGACCAGAACCGGCCGATCGGCTCGTTCCTTTTCCTGGGGCCGACCGGTGTCGGTAAGACGGAACTGACCAAAGCCTTGGCCGAGTTCCTGTTCGACGACGAACAGGCCATGGTCCGCGTCGACATGTCCGAATACATGGAAAAACACTCGGTGGCCCGCCTGATCGGCGCGCCGCCGGGTTATGTCGGTTACGACGAGGGCGGCGCCTTGACCGAAGCGGTGCGCCGCCGGCCCTATCAGGTGATTCTGTTCGACGAGATCGAGAAGGCGCACCCGGACGTCTTCAACGTGCTCCTTCAGGTGCTCGACGACGGGCGCCTGACCGACGGCCAGGGCCGCACCGTCGATTTCCGCAACACCCTGATCGTGCTGACCTCCAACCTTGGCGGCGAGATCCTTGCCGGCCAGGAGGAAGGGCATGATTCCGACGAGGTGAGGGGGCCTGTCATGGAGGTGGTGCGTGCCGCCTTCCGCCCCGAGTTCCTCAACCGGATCGACGAGGTGATCCTGTTCCATCGGCTGTTCCGCGAGCATATGGACGGCATCGTCGACATCCAGCTGGGCCGGCTCCGCGAGTTGCTTGCCGAGCGCGGCATCACACTCACGCTCGACGCCGCGGCCAAGGCGCGCCTCGCCGATGAGGGCTACGATCCGGTCTACGGGGCGCGGCCCCTTAAAAGAGTCATCCAGACGCGCCTGCAAAACCCGCTCGCCTCGTTGATCCTCGAGGGCCGGGTCAAGGACGGCGAAGCGGTCGACGTCTCGGCCGGCGAGGGTGGTTTGACCGTCAATGGGGAACGCCTGGAAGCGGCTTGATGGGCGAAATCTCGGGTGCAATCATCGAGATGTTCGCGGCTTCCGTGAGCTCGATAAGCCAACCTGTCAACGCCCGCGATTGGATCAAGGTCGCCTTCGGCATTTTCGTGTTCTTGTTGACGATTGGTGGAATTTACCTGTTCGTGGAGCGGATTTTCCACGTGTTTTCACCCTGACTCTTGGACGGTGGAAAGAGGTAAGGGTTCCTTGAATAAATATTGGGGCTGTCCTAGCTAAGGACGTTTTTGTCTCGAATTCACCCATGTCTTTAATTGGTTAAGCAGTTCCCGGTGATCACCTCCATTGAACCGCCATTCGCACTCCTTTAGGAACAGGTGAAAGCT
>Ga0209364_1000067_pt1 | contig 21357 bp, 21 predicted proteins | sample WorMetHERISLAND2_3_FD_187387 | JGI IMG/M metagenome (GOLD analysis project Ga0209364, IMG submission 187387) | Marine gutless worms symbiont microbial communities from Max Planck institute for Marine Microbiology, Germany - Olavius albidus HERON... | ecosystem: Host-associated > Annelida >... | reverse complement strand
TCGATGATGCTGATGCCTTTGCGGAAGTGCTTGCCGGGTGCTGTCTTTGCCATTGGGAGAATGATTATTGCCGTTGATTAAGCAATACCACCAGATCCCTAATGCTTAGTCAAGTATATAATCCCCCTTATTATCCACAGGGAAGGCCCTGGGCAGGATTGCTTAAGTCTATTCTGCATATTCTGGCGTGAACGTCCGGAAGCAAGCCAAAAAAAAGGGCCTTTCGGCCCATTCCGGTAGCTGCGGGTAATGAATGTCCGTAGCGAAGTTTCGTTCTCCGCTCGTTGATTCATATCCTCCGTGATTCAACGCTAGGTAGGTAACGATTGGGGACTTCGGTAGACGCCGGGAAGCAATTTCTTGGCTTCTGCGTAGATGTTGTCTCGGCTCCAGTCCGGGTGTTCCGCCAGGATAGCAAGCGCGAGTTTCGAGAGGAGCACTTTGGCTTCGGGGTTGAGCTGAGCGAGGTATTTGCTCACTGGATCGAGGTTGCGGGTACCGGTTGTGGCGGTGATGGTTTGTACGGGTGTCTGCTGCTTTTTGGCCGCCTTCTCCCGAGCCTTTTCGTCCGCATTGCGGGCATGACTTGTTGGGGCCATTCCGGCGATTTTCGCGGTCAGCCGCTTCATCATCGTTACCCCTCTTTTGGCACATGCCTTCTCATAGGCTTTCTGTTTTTTCCTGAGCCGCTCTCGGGCTTTCGCGCGTTCCTTGTCAAGCCAGCTACGGAGTCCCAGGGCATCGAAGAGCGCGGTGGAAACGATCTTGATCGCGGAAAAACTTCTGTAGGAGCCATCCTTCAACCGTTCCCGGATTTGGGACACGGCGAGATACCCGGCGTCCTTGAGCGTCGCTACGATCCGCGCCGCGCGCCTTTCGCCTAACCCCGCCCAGGTCGCCAGGTGGTCCAGGGTGTAGTTGAAGAAGCCATTTTCCGTCGGGAAGCCCACGCGCCCGGTCGCTAAATCCATACGCAGCACCAGCGCGACGAGAAGCATGCCAATGCCGTCGCGGCGCTCGCTGCGAACTTTGCGTCCATCGGCGTGGAAATTTAAAACCGGCAGTAATCCGAGTTTTTCAACGTGCGACAGTAACTTTCTTGCCGCTTCCTGGATGAATTTTGGGCGATTCCCCGGTATCGGGATGTCGAGGAGCTTTGGATTTTTCGGATCGTGCCCGCAGCGGTTACCGCTGCCACGGTGCCTCTCGTGAGGCGTGGGTCTGGGTAAGGGGTGGTGGAAGGAAACGCGCTCGTGGGGCGCTGAGGGCCGCCTGGGGCGGTTTTCGACCCCGACCCGAAGATGGCCTGCGTGAGGGAGGACTCGAAGCGATCCTGATTCTTAAGACAGGACGTTACCTTATCGGATAGCCTGGACTGGAAGGCGTCGTTCTTCCGGGATTTCCGGGACTTTCGGGATTTGGCGGCATCCCGGTTGTCCGCCGGCGCAGGGATGCCGGAGGGAGTGCACCAGTTGCAAACTGGCTCAGATAAGCATAGAGTTTTCATTGCTACTGGAGCAGCAAATATTTCTGCTCATATTGCCTGGTCGGGCATAAAACGTAGCATTCCCGGCAGTGATCGACGCGCTAACCGGGAAATGCAAAGGCCTAGTGGGTTCATCCACTGGGCCTTTGTTCTTTGTGGGGCCGTTTCGCGACCTGAGAGACTCAGGTACGGACGCTGAGAGGCGAGGTGGACAGCCGGGCGCTTCAATCATCATCCGGCATCCGGCATCCGGCATCCGGATGAATATAGATTTATCATTAATAAAATCAATTAGTTATACCGAAAAAACAAGAATTTATCGTCGTCTTGATCTCGTTTCTCCAACCTGGCTTTTCTTTCCCTCCGCGCCCTCCGTTCATTTCCCCATTCCTTTTCCGCGACAGGAAGGCCGCCTTCTGCAATCTCTGAGGTATGACTTCGCCTAATAGTCCTCAACGAGGGTTGCGAGCGTGTCAAACTCGTCATCCTCGGCTGGTGAACGCTCCCTGTCCATGAGCGCTTCAATGCGAGCAAGCGCACGGGTGTAGTCCTGCTCGGTACGGATTGGTCTCACACGAGACGTACTCATAGCAGGGAATCAGGATACATCGCAAGCGATTGTGGAATTGGCACGGATGGAAGAATATCAAAAAGGATCGATGCGGGACGAGCCAGCATTCCGTTGCCAGCGCCGTACGTCGATGGATCGGTAGTTGTCAGTAGAGTTTTTCGCGCCCCAGTACCAGCGCCGTCCGCTCCCCATGCCGCCCATGTTCGCCTCTAGATTTTTTAACCGAAATCATTTGGAAAATTTACTTTTTGTTTCAGCCCTTGTGGGCCTTGGTTGGTCGTTGTGGGTTTGCCGTAGCCTTGGCAAAAAGCGTTCGCAATAGCGCCGGTCTGTGTCCCACCATCCGGCGATGACTTCCAGCTCGCCTTTCGCGCAGTGCCCAAGGTGGGGATGGTCGATACGCCTGAAGTGAATGCAATCGCCGCAGTGGACGGAGCAGGGGCGCGGTATCGGCTTGTCGGCTGCCCGGTTCCAACACCAGGGGCAACCTAGAATCTCGCCGGAGAACCACAGCCAGATCGGGCCGCAGTGCTTGCAGGTGGCCTGCTCGGTGTAGTGGGCAGGGCGCTTTCTTGATCCCTTTCCCGCCGCTGCACCAGTGAGTGGGCGAATGCGGTCAGGGTATCGCTGCTGATCGCGCCCTTGCGCCAGTCCTCGATGTCCTCTGGCGCCAGTGCTTCCTTGACTTCAACAGGCGTGATGTCGAGTCCCCGGCAGACGTTGGCCAGGGTCTCCAGCAGATTGGCGTTTTCCGTTTCTGCATCCTGTACGCAGAATTCGCACAATACGCACAAATAGCTTGCTCGGAGGATTTCTGCGTATTGTGCGTATAGGATGTTTCTGTCGAAAGAGACGCCCCGAGTCTTTCGCGCCAGCTCATCGCCGGTCCCCTCGCAATCTCGGGTCGTACCCGCATCAGAGATGAAGGCGGCCGGCCGCGTCCTCCTCACGGTAACTCGATCACCTGGACATAACCACGCTCTTCCAGCGCATCCAGTGCGTCATGGAGCTTGGTGACACGGGGGAAGGTGCGGCGCAGGGCGTTGAAAGCATTGCGCACGGTAAAGCAGTCCAGGTGGCTCCGCTTGATCCAGCCCCACACCCGTCGGGCAACGGCAATGCTGAGATCGACCCCCATCAGGTCTAGCGCGCTCCGGGAAGAACCCGCAATGAACATCGATGCTATCCCGTGTCCCTGGTGCCAGAAGGGATCGCTCAAGAAACGCAACGGCGCGCACGGCCTTTTGGGGATGCATCCACTATCCCGTTTGCCGAACCTCCTACCCGGATGGGAAGGATGGAAAGTCGGATCTGTCCGGGGGCGTCACCGTTTCAACCGAGCATCGATGCCCGAACTGTCAGAAAGGATTGATCCGGCGGGAAGCGAAGAAAGGTGAAAGGGAAAGGAACTAAAGGAACCCACTGGTGGGAATGCAGCGGATATCCGGCCTGTGACTACCGAACCTTCAGCGATGCTGGGAAACCCAACGTAAGGTGATCCAAAGATTGGTGAATCGATACGGGCTAAACTGTTCAACGCCGAACCTGTCCATCCGCCTTCTGGAGTATTCATCGATGACCAAATTGGCTAAACCTGTCACGATTGCGATCGCTTTCTTCTTTCTCTATGCATGCACAGGTCATCAACCGAATCTTGTCATGGTAAATCAGCATGGAGACGATCAAAAATCGTGCAAAACGCTTGAATCAGAGATGGAAAATGTTCGGGATAAACTCCACAGATCACTCCACAAGCGAAATAAACTCGTTCCACGTTCTTCGATGGACTTCGGAAATGCAGAAGTCCAAGAATACGAAGCCTATCGTGAACGCTACAATCATCTCGCTAGCATAGCCAAAGCCAAGAAATGCCGCTTGTCCACGAAGGAGTGCCCGGCTACCAAGAAGCTGCAAGAAGATTCTAAAGCCCAGCATTAGCGAGAATCGTAGGGATGCAGAAATCCAGCGGAGAGACGATCTAAGCCAATCCACTCTCTCCGCAATCTATTCGCAGTCCAGTTGAGTTGCTCGAAGCTGAAGTAACGCAAGAGGGTGGCGACGGCAGCGGTGCCGCACGAATAGTCCTGGTCCTGCTTTTCTACCTGATGATCCCGCAGGTCCTTCCATGTCTTGATGGACATGGCTACCGGTTGCGGTTGGGTAGGACAGATGGATTTTTCCACCTTCCGCGCACTCTCCCTGGAGACTTAATGCCATGCTATCGGTCTTTTGCTCCCCGAACCGTTATACCCAAGGCAAGAACGCCACCGAGGTCCTCGGCCAAGAAATGGCCGGCCTAGGCTTGGAAGGTCCGGCTCTGATCGTGGCCGGGAAGTCCGCCATTTGTCATCTGACAGACACCTGGAAGACGACATTGGCCGATGCCAAGATCGAGCACGTCGTCTTTCCTTTCGGCGGGGAATGTTCCCTAACCGAGATCGAGCGGGCCAAGACCGTGGCTCGGCAACACAAGGCACAGGTGATTATCGGTGCCGGAGGCGGCAAGGTGCTGGACACGGCCAGGGCAGTGGCCGACGACTTGACGTTACCGGTCGTCAACTGCCCTACCGTGGCCTCCAGCGATGCCCCGTGCAGTGCCTTATCGGTGATCTACACGGAAGAAGGCACTTTTCAGGAATATCGGTTCTACCGTAAAAACCCCGAGCTGGTACTTGTCGATACCCAAGTGATTGCCCAGGGGCCACCCCGGCTACTGGTGGCCGGAATCGGTGATGCCCTGGCCACTTGGTTCGAGGCCAACACCTGTGTTGCCGGCCACATCCACAACATGCGAGGCGGGGCTTCGACCCGTAGCGCCTCGACCCTGGCTAAACTGTGCTACGAGACCTTACTGTCCGATGGAGCCGAGGCATTGCGTGCCGTCCGGAACCAGGTAGTTACTCCAGCCCTGGAACGGCTCGTGGAAGCGAACACCCTTCTTTCGGGCCTGGGCTTCGAGTCATCGGGTCTGGCGGCAGCTCACGCAGTACATAATGGCTTGACCACGGCTCCCGCGACACACGACTATTTTCATGGGGAGAAAGTCGCCTTCGGCTTGCTCGTGCAATTGGTTCTCGAAGGACAACCTCGATCCGTCCTACACCAGGTGTTGGCTTTCGCTACCGAGGTGGGTCTACCCATCACTCTGGCGGAAGTTGGGCTAACCCAGATTTCCAAGGAGCTGCTGGAGCGAATCGCCAACCGGGCTACAGCCAAGGGTGAAACCATCCACAACGAGCCTTTCGAGGTGACACCTGACATGGTCGTCGATGCTATCCGAGCCGCCGATGACCTCGGGAAATGCTGGCAAAAGCAGAATTGAGAGCACCGATTCGAATCGATTGATTCGACGGTGAATCCAGGCAGTTGTGATGCGCTCTCGCACAGTGCCTAAGCGCATGCGGTCACAAGCGCCTCCTCCCCGACAGGCCCCCTCCCTGTGGGTGATCGGCAAGGTGTATCAGCAACGCCAAGCTCGGAACCAGGGAAACGAATTTGGATAAGTGAGATTCCAGGTCTGATTCCGTATTGGCGGCTCGGGTGCCAATCGGGTTTTGGCAGTTTTGACGGTAGGGGTAGGGGCGATTTCTGAACATTGCCCTCGCTTTCCTCAGCCCCCTGGTAGGTTTTTAAAGTTCCAAAAGCGCCGTGGCGGGTACTGACAGAACTAACAGAACCGCTTCAACCCTCCCCCTCAATGCCTGAGAGTACTCGCGGGCCTCCTGTGACAGTTCAGAGGGGCGGCTGTGTGGCCACGGCGGCACGATCGTCTGGTGTGACAGCCGATGGGGTGATGGGCAGGTCCTTGCAGACGATCTCCAAGGCATCGAGATGGTTAGCCGGGCACCTCCGTTGGGTTTGTACTTGAACATCTATTTTTTGTGGCATAGGTGGCACAGTCAATGATGGAGCGGGGTTTGAGCGTGCCACCTGTGCTACCAAGACCGGGTTGTGGTGGCACGCCGCCAGCCCGCATCATTGCTGGGTGTGCTACCTGTGCCACCTGAAAATTTCGATCAGGTCTAGCGCACACTCAAGACTCATGTTTCCGCCCTAATCATGATGGGGTAGACCTTCTTGGTGTCCTTGTGTCCTGCAATGCGTTCGGATTTCAGCCGCTTACTGCCCGGTTTGGGGGCCGGTAGCATTCCGGCATCCTGTAGGGCGTCAGGCCCGCGCGAGAGGTCGGTGCCTTTTAATGCCTCGCGTATCCCACTGGAAGTGAATAGGTAGGCTCTCCCGATGGTCATTCGCAATGATATTCCCCTGGAGATGGATTCGACATTGCAACATAGAGGGACGGCGAAGTGATCGGGTCAATTAAGAACAATAAGCACGACGGAGCCGGATATGGCGGGTAACAGAAAATCAGGTAAGGAAAAGGGCGACAGCGCCGCCAGGCGCGGCTCTCTGAGGCTCACCGATAACGAAAAGCGCGACATTCTGGAGCACTTGGAGACGAACAGGACTTTGCCGGAGAAATACCGCTTTTTGTTGTTCGATGAAAAGCGCGAGGTGGAACTGGTTTGGAACGGCAAGAGCAACGAGGTCTGCAACATCGTGCTGCCGTTTCAGACTATCGAGCAGGTGGAAGAACCGCGTGCTGAAAAGCCAGAAGACACCCGCAATGACTATCCACTATTCAAAGCAGAGGGTATCTCGCTAGATGGCCGAGGGAGACAGTTACAGGGCTGGACCAATAAGCTTATATGGGGCGAAAATAAGTTAATTATTTCCTCTCTTAAAAGTGGTCCTCTATGCAAGGAGATCGAAAAGCAGGGCGGGCTGAAGCTGATCTATATCGATCCGCCCTTTGACGTGGGTGCGGACTTCTCCATGGACATCGAGATCGGTGGCGACACCTTCACTAAGAAGCCCAACATCCTCGAAGAAATCGCCTACAGGGATACTTGGGGCCAGGGAGCAGACTCATTTATTGCGATGATCTATGAGCGACTGATCCTGATGCGGGACCTGCTCGCCGAGGATGGAAGCATTTACGTGCATTGTGATTGGCGGGTGAACGGATACATAAGGATGGTTATGGACGAGGTTTTCGGAACCTCAAACTTACTCAACAACATCAGTTGGAAGCGAACACCATTTGCTGGCAGTAGTAAGGCGCGAGCTAAAAAATTCCCGACCAATCAAGATTCGATATTTTTTTATTCAAAGAATAAAGAGCGGTGCATTTTCAATCAGCAGTACGTGCCTTATTCAGAAGAATATAAGGCTCTCTTTAAGTACCAGGATCAACGCGGATTCTATCGAAAGACATTGCTAAAAACATACTCTCAGGAGACAGAACGAAGGTTAAAGAAGGAAGATCTTTGAATCGATCCTGGGAAGCCAGGGTCATACCCGTCGTACAAGCAATACCTGCATGAATCGAAGGGTAAACAAATCGAGGATATCTGGGTTGACATTAATTCAGCTAATCCCATGGCCGATGAGCGTGTCGCCTATCCCACCCAAAAACCAGAAGCCCTATTGGAGTGCATTACCAAAGCCTCATCCAACGTCGGCGATCTTGTTGCTGATTTTTTCTGTGGCTCCGGCACCATGGCAGCAGTGGCCGAAAAGTTGGGGCGCAAATGGATATGTACTGATCTCGGTAAATTTGCAATACACACTACACGAAAGCGCCTGATCGGCGTACAGCGGCAGCTTAAGGAAGAGGACAAGAACTATCGGGCTTTCGAGATCCTTAACCTCGGCAAGTACGAGCGCCAGCACTTCATCGGCGTCAATCTAAACCTGCGCGAAGAGGAGCAGCGCAGGCAACTGGAAGAAAAGGAGGTGGCCTTCCTCGACCTGATCCTGCGTGCCTACCGTGCGGAGAAAACTGAAGGCTTCACCAGTTTCCACGGGAAGCGCGCCGGGCGGTTGGTGGCGGTGGGGCCGGTCAAGCTGCCGGTGACTCGGCTATTCGTGGAGGAGATCATTCTCGAATGCCGCAAGAAGCACATCACCAAGGTGGACATCCTCGGCTTCGAGTTCGAGATGGGCCTGTTCCCCAACGTGCTGGACGAGGCGCGGGGAAAGGGCATCGACATCGCTCCCAAGTACATCCCCGCCGAAGTGTTCGACAAACGGGCGGTGGAGAAGAACCAGGTGGTATTCCACGATGTCTCCTTCATCGAGGTAAAGCCGCACACCAAAGGCAATACCCTGGCGATGGAGCTGACCGATTTCTCGGTGTTCTATTCGCAGGACTCCATCGCCAATGCCGAGGCGAACCTGAAAAAGAAGGGCAGCCGGATCGTGGTGGAGCGCGGCCAGATCGTGAAGGTCAGAGCAGACAAGGACGGAGTGATCACCCGCGAACAACTGACCCAGCACTGGACTGACTGGATCGACTACTGGAGCGTGGATTTCGACTTCGAGAGCAAACGCGAGATCATCCGCGTGCAGAATCCTGAGACCGGCGAGACCGAGGAGCAGTGGACCGGCTACTATGTATTCGAGAACGAGTGGCAGAGCTTCCGCACCAAGAAGGATCGTTCATTGGAGTTGAAGAGCGTTGCCCATGAATGCCCGCCGGGCGAGCGTAAGGTGGCGGTGAAGGTGGTGGACATCTTTGGCAATGACACCATGACCATTGTTGATGTCTCCGTGGGAGGGAAGAAGTAATGGCCCTGCATCCCGACTTCCCTGATTCACCCTACGCCATTCTCGACCCGGAAATCCGCTGGTTCCCGGCGGATGAGGCACTGCCGGAGACCAGCGCGGACAAGCTAATGCCGCCACTGGTGTATCAGCTACGCCGCAAGGTAAAGGAGTTCCGCGATAGCGGATACGTGGGCGCGACCGACACCAGCTGGAGCCTACTGAACTGGTGGTTCAAGGAGCCGCACCTGTTGCCACAAGCCGATAGCAACATGGCGACTTTCCAGTACTTCTTCGCCCAGCGCGAGGCGCTGGAGACCATCCTCTATCTGTATGAAATCGTGGGAGTCAAGGACAAGTTTGACCTGATGCGCTTCGACAGCAGCGGCGCCGTGTCGGCGCAGATGTTCGACGAGAGCTGGCGGCGCTATGTGGTGAAGATGGCCACCGGCAGTGGCAAGACCAAGGTGATGAGTCTGGCACTGGCCTGGAGCTTCTTTCACAGGCTGTATGAGCCGGATTCCGAGTTGGCGCGGAATTTTCTGGTGATCGCGCTGAATATCATCGTGCTGGACCGTATCTACAAGGACTTCGGGGGGCTGCGAATCTTCTTTGAAGACCCGGTGATCCCCGACAATGGCTTCGACGGACGTAACTGGCGCGACGATTTCCAGTTGACTCTGCACCTGCAAGACGAGGTGCGGGTGACTCGGCCCACCGGAAACATCTTTCTAACCAATATCCACCGCGTCTATTCCGGTACTGAAATCCCACCCTCGCCGGATGACGGAAACAGTATGGATTATTTCTTCGGCAAGCGGCCCACCGGGGCGACCACTGACTCCACCGTGGACTTGGGAGACATCGTGCGCGACATCGACGAGCTGATGGTGCTCAACGACGAGGCGCACCATATCCACGATGCGAAGCTGGCCTGGTTCAAGTCAATTGAGGATATTCACAACCGGCTGTTGCAAAAGGGTAATGCCCTGAGTCTTCAGATCGATGTCACGGCGACGCCCAAGCACAACAACGGTGCGATCTTCGTGCAGACCATCTCCGACTATCCGCTGGTGGAGGCGATTTCGCAGAACGTGGTGAAGCACCCGGTGCTGCCGGATGCCGCCAGCCGGGCGAAGTTGCAAGAACAGCAGAGCGTTCGCTATACGGAGAAGTACGCGGATTATCTCGATCTGGGCGTGATCGAATGGCGCAAGGCGTGTGCCGAACATGAGAAGCTGGACAAGAAGACCATCCTGTTTGTGATGACCGACGACACCAAGAACTGTGACGACGTGGCGGAGTATCTGGAAGGACGTTACCCAGATTTGAAGGGCGCCGTGCTGGTGATCCACACCAAGAACAACGGTGAGATTTCCGAGGCACAATCCGGAAAGAAGAAAGAGGATCTGGAGTTATTGCGCAAGCAGTCCAACGAGATTGATTCGATGGAAAGCCCCTACAAGGCCATCGTGTCGGTGCTGATGCTCAAGGAAGGCTGGGACGTGCGCAACGTGACCACTATTGTCGGGCTACGCGCCTATTCTGCAAAGAGCAACATCCTGCCGGAGCAAGCCTTGGGGCGCGGATTGCGCAAGATGTACCCCGGTGGGACTGAAGAATACGTCAGCGTGGTGGGAACGGATGCCTTTATGGATTTTGTGGAATCCATTCAGGCCGAAGGTGTCGAGCTGGAACGCAATGCGATGGGCGAAGGCACCAAGCCCAAGACGCCGCTGGTGGTGGAGGTCGATAAGGATAACGAGAAGAAGGACATTGACGCATTGGATATAGAAATTCCCGTGCTTACGCCACGCGTTTACCGGGAATACAAGAACCTTACCGATCTGGATGCCAGCACGATGACTTTCCAGACGGTGGCCTATCAGAAGTTCACCGAAGAAGAGCAACGCGAGATCGTGTTCAGGGACATCACGACGAGCGAGGTTACCCATACGACGATTCTCGGTAGCGCAGGGATCGCCGATTACCGAAGCGTAGTCGGGTACTTCGCGCAGACCATCATGAAGGAGTTGCGGCTAGTCAGTGGATATGACGTTTTGTATGGGAAGGTGAAGGGCTTTGTGCAGGACGATCTGTTCGGCCAGCCCGTCGAAATGGAATCGCCGAATACTTTGCGCAACCTTTCAGAACTAGCCGCGACAAAAACGGTGATCGAAACCTTCAAGAAGGCGATTAACGATTTGACCGTGCGCGACAAGGGGGACGCGGAGATTCGGGACGCGATCAAGCTTAGGCAGACGCGTCCCTTTGTGGTCAAATATCAGAACTATTTGATGCCGAAAAAGAGCGTGTTCAATCGCGTGATCGGCGACAGCCATTTCGAGCTGCAATTCGCCAGTTTTCTGGAGGATTGCAGCGACGTGGTGTCCTACGCCAAAAACTATCTGGCCGTGCATTTCAAGTTGGATTATGTGAACGCCGATGGTGACATATCCAACTATTACCCGGATTTTCTGGTCAAGCTGACCGAAGGGGCAGGAAGACCTAAATGTTCCCCTCAAGGCTCAACGCCTGCGCCAATGGTGTGAGGATGTGAACGCCATGCAGTCGGATGTCGAGTACGACTTTGTGTATGTCGATGAGGAAGGATTCAAGAAGTATAAGCCGAGGACATTTTCCGCATTGCTTTCCGGCTTTCGAGAGTACCCGGTTCAAGAGACGGGGTGAGCAGGCCCTCCCGTTTCCAGTGCCGCACGTCGATGGAGAGGTAATCGTCAATCGAGCCGCCTGCAAACCAGCACCGCTGACGTCCGCTACCGATACCGTCCATGACGGCCTCCCCTTCGTGTTTTGTCGAAATCATTTGGAAAATTCACCTTGATGTTTCAACCCTTGTGAGCCTTGGCTGGTCATTGCGGGTTTGCTGTGGCCTTGGCAAAAAGCGTTCGCAAGAGCGTCGGTCCGTGTCCCACATTCCGGCGATGGCTTCCGGCTCTTCTTTCGTGCAGTGCCCAAGGTAGGGATGGTCGATGCGCTCGAAATGGATGCAGTCGCCACAGTGGACGGAGCAGGGACGCGGTATCGGCTTGTTGGCTACCCGGTTCCAGCACCAGGGGCAGCCCAGGGCCTCGCCAGAGTCACAGCCAGATCGGGCCGCAGCGGGCACATAGGGCCGCTTTTGTGTAGTGAGTGGGGCTTACCCCCTTGGTCCATCGCCCGGCGCTAAGAAAGCGCCTTTGCGAAGGACAAAAGGGTATCTGCCGATAGGTCCCCGGTCTGCCAGTCCACCTTGTCCTCCGGAGCCAGCGCCGACAGTACCGCCGCCGGGGTGATGGGCAGGTCCTTGCAGGAGATCTCCAAGGCATCGAGATGGTCAACCGGTCTCCTTCGTTGGGTTTGTACTTGAACTTCTATTTTTTTGGTGGCACAGGTGGCGCAGTCAATGATGGCACGGGATTTGAGCGTGCTACCTGTTTTCCACTCGGTGGCACAGGTGGCACAAATGCCGGGTTGGTTGCCTGGTTTGTGCCACCTGAAAACAAGGGGGGGTTCGCTCGGATTCGATCAGGTCTAGCGCACGCTCAAGACTCATGTCCGCCCGCCTTGATCGTGATGGGGTAGACTTTCTTGGTGCCCTTGTGCCCTGCAATGCGTTCGGATTTCAGCCGCTTACTGCCGGGTTTGGGGGTCGGTAGCATCCCTTCATCCTGTAGGGCGTCAAGCCCGCGCGAGAGGTCGGTGCCTTTTAATGCCTCGCGCATCCCATCGGAAGTGAACAGGTAGACTCTCCCGTCTTCGGTATCCTGCCACCAACCCGCTCGATCACGGATGATGGGGCTTCGGTCCGAGGGCATCTCCTTTGCATTGGAGAATCGGGCATCTCCGTGCCGGTCAATGAAGCCGCAAACCTGCTCGATGATTTTCCGCTTCTCGTCATTGTCGTGCCCACGCTCATCGAGCCATAACCGGAAGCATTCACCAGCGGCCTTGAATGCGTCTCCGGTGGGCCAACCAGTCAATCCATACTCGGTCGCCAACTCACCAGCCATACCATATAGTGCGAACCGCGCCGCGACTCGTTTCGCCTGGCCTTCGGCGGCCTGGGAGAAGATCGGTAGAGCCTTGGCCTGCTCGAAACCGGCGCTCCAGTCGCGGTTATCTTGGGTCAGCTGTTCGAGGAAGGTACGGCCGGCGTGCCCGTAATGAACTGTCGTCGCCTGCCTGATCGCATTGGCGAAGGTTGCACCGTCCGGGGAACCGTGCAGGTGATCGAATGCACCATAGGCCCGTGCTGCGCGCACAATGACCAATCTCACGGTTTGACCGGCTTTGATCTTGCCGCCGCCTTCATGGATCATGGTTTCGGTGGTGACTTCTCCACTCGATAGAACCGCACAGCGCCAGCGCGTGAGACTGCGGGCCGCGCCACTCCTGTTCGCCCGTTGTTTACCCACCCCGTTACCCAAGGCATAGATGATTCGGCCTACCTCGCGGGCATCGCATTCGCCGATTTCATCCAGGGCCAACAGGCAGTCATTGAACAGCGATGCCACACCCTCCATTCCATTTGCGGTTGTATTCCAACTCCGTTTGTAGTGCGGGCTTCCCCATAGCGCGCACGCCGCTTCAACGCTGATGCTTTTGCCGGTGGAGCTGTCGCCGGTGAAATGCACGCCGCCGCTCTCCGCGTGCGTGAGCTGCAGCAGCGGACCGGCGAATCCTACCGATAGCGCCAACATCAATAACGGGTTGCCAACGGCTCGTGCCGCGATTTCCTTTTGCCAGCCGTCCAGCGTCCCCGCCGTGGTGTACTCGACATGGCCGCGATCAAGCGTCTGGAAGGTCACGTCGGACGCTGTGGGGCCAATGACGGTATCGGGCAACACGAATGATCCCGCTCCCGCCCATCCGGTCTGCATGGCGCATCGCATCCGCCACGTGGGGGTTCGCCATTGGAGATAGGCCGCGAGTTGTTTGCGGGCATGGTTCGGGTCCAGGTTGACGCCCATCGCCAGCAGCGCCCCGCGCAGTTCTTCGCCGTAGCCTTTCAGCATCTCCATTGGCATCGCCCACTCGCGCCACTCGTTGAGCGTCGTCTTGAACCGCAACAGCCGCCCGAAATTGTCCTTTTGTCCATCGTGGGTGACGGCGTCTACATGCAACGGCGAGCAAATCCAAGTGTCCACCGGAGTGGTTGTTCCATTCTTTTGTGTCTGTGTTCCACAGAAGTAGACGCCAGGCGGGTAGCGCCGCCCGTCGTCGCCTTCCTGCCCATCATCCAACACGCGATAGCCAGGCCGCTTACCTTCCGGCGGGGGGAAGGTTGCCGAGGCTTCCGGGTCCGGAGCCGTGGCTTGACGGATGGCCCCGGCGACCGCCTCCAGCCCAAGCAGCTCGGCCATGTCGTTGAAGTCGGTCGCCCCCCCTGGGCGCTGCACTCCGAAGTCGGGAACAGCTACCTTCGCGCTGATAGCCAGTGCGGCCTGGTTCTCCTTGGTAATGCCGGGATTGCTTTCGGTGTCTGCGTCATCGTCGGCGCAAATGATGATGGTCGGGTCGGGCAGCTTTTGACGCAGGGCCTTGGCCACCGGCTCTAGATTACCTGCATTGAAAGCAACCACGACCGGGTAGCCCGTTGCCTGGTGGATCGTTGCGCCGGTAGCGAATCCTTCGGCGATACACAAGGCATCCGCTCCCTGGAGCGTGCCGATGCTGAAATAATTGCTTCTGATCCGCCCACCGCTCAGAAACCGCTTGCTGCCATCTTCAGCGATGAATTGCAGGGAGTGAATCTCGTTGCCCGACCGCACCGTGATCACCAGCTTGCCTTGATGCAACCGCGCCCCGTTGGCCTTGATCCGCTTGCTGACGAGATAGGGATGGTCATCGTTCGCCGGGTCGGCTTCCTTCCAGATCGCTGCGGCCTCTGCAGCTGCCTCGGCGTGCTGCTGTTGGCGTTCCACTTCGGCGCGCTCCCGTGCCGCTTTGACACGGCGCATGAAGTCGGCCTGTTCGGACGGGGAAAACGGCTTTTCCCGCGTCGCTTGCCGGGTTTCGGAGAGGCCGGAAGACCAATCGCCGAAACAACCGCCAAGAGCATCGTCGAACAGATAGCACCAGCCAGCGGTATTGCCGTTGGATTTATCCACGCCGGGGAAGCGGTGAAACTTGCCCGGCTCGATCACAGCGGGCGGTTCCAGACCGGCGGCCCGGATCGCATCCTTAAATTGGGAGAGGGCGTTATTCATCGGGTGTCCCTCCCCTCACGCGCGGCCTTACGGCTAACCTCGATCTGCCGATTCAGCCAGGCATTGATTTCCGCCTCGATCCAGCCGACGGCGCGGCCGCCAAGCGAAACGGGTTTCGGAAAACTACCCTCGGAAATACGCAGGTAGATGGTGGAGCGGGATAATCCGGTGCGGTCTAGAACGGCGGGGAGCCGCAGCATGCGATAGCCATCGAGGGAATTGGCGACGGTCTGGGAATCATCGTCAAAAGAACCATTGACAGGTTGCGTCTTGTTTTTATAATGAAAACTGCTATTGTACATGGATGTTTACTTTCTAGTTTATAGAGTTAATAGTGGCTCATTTTCATGATCGTCACGTCATAGAAGCTATTCATATCGATAATAGTTTCAATAAGAGAATATAAATAAAATGGCTGCCCGTTTGCGGACGGAGTGGCCCTTTTTATTTGCGGTTGTCTCTTTGTCTCCAAACCGGACACGGATCGTGTGCCGTTCCCGCCAGATGTTGGCGAGCTGGAAGCCGCCGACCGCCTCGGACCTTGCTCTCTGTGATCCTCTCTAGGTTAATCGTGGCTTAAACACTGAACAGATTTCTCAAAAAGAATCCGTCCGTCAGACCCCGCTGAACAAGTCCCGCTCTACCGGAGGGTCAATCCGCAGCAGGCCCAGGTTCTCCAAGCGAATCTGCATGGCCTGCGTCGACACGCGAAACATTGGTTTGAATTCCTTGGAGATGGTCCAGGGAGTGTGGTACTTGTTCCGGTGGATACAATCCCCGTCCGCGGCATCGGTGAAATCGAAGGGGTTCAAACTACCGAAACGGGCAGACCATGCGTCGAGCACGTGCTGCCTGGGCATGAGTAAGCAGGACGAGAAGTAGTTCGCCTGCCATTCGATTCGCTCCTTAGCTTGGCTTGAGCGACAAATAACCCTCGGCTTCTGCTGATTGTCATCAAACAGTGTCGCCTGAGAGTCGGGACTGATTATATAAGGCTCGTGTTCCCACCAATGCCCCGCCTCGTGGCCACAGGTGAAGTGGAACCTGCCTTCCATTTCGGGGTGTTCGTCCGGATCCAAGCTCTGGTCAATGATCACCTGACGCTGCTCTACCCACATTGCCCCGAGGATATCGGCACCCGGTACTCCGAGGCACGAATTAAGATCATCAAAATCCAGTGAGAATCCGAGATAGGTTTCAAGGATCTCGTCCACGGGGATCGGGATTTGGATCGGTTGGTCCCGTTCGAGGAAATAGGCGTTGAGAAGATCTAACGCGTCGTGCTCGATCTGCTGCTCGGACATGTACTTCACATCGATGGTCATTGCATCCGCATCCTAATCTAAACCTGTAGCACCCACCGCCTACTGTCAGGCCCCTTTACTCTTTCGCTGGGCTTCCTCGGCTAGGCGCTGCCTCTCCTCGTCAGGCAGGTCATTCGCCGCTCGAAGGAAGGTCGCCATCTGGCGAGGGTGGCGCTGAATGATGTCGGTCAAGTCCGATGACACGCGGCCGGCCAGTGCCAGTATCTCGTCAGAATCCTGGCCTAGAGCCTTGGCGATGGCTCTGACCTTTTTCTCGCTTGGCGGCTTGAACTCATCACGCTCGACCTTCGACAGGTAGGTCGGGCTCATGCCGACCCGCTGCGCAAATTTGCGCAGGCCAATTTTCCGGACCTCCCGTAGCCGCCGCACCGTAACCCCGAAGCTGTCGTCTACGCTCATTCCCGCCTCCTCGTTTTGTCAATCGTAATATAAACACTAAACAAATAGCGCACAACCCCTTTCACAACATATTGCGTTTATCGCCAGGCTAGAGCCTGTTTAAAGAACCCCGAGTCATCAAGGGATTGGTAAGCCATGTTGTGATTCCGTCTTCTTGTTGATTGGCGAGGAGGTTGAGATGTCCCATGGTTTCAGCTCTGACCTGCGTTTTCGGGTGCTTACGGCGATCTCTGAAAGCTTATCGACGCACAAGGCGGCGAAGCGTTTTGGGGTTGGCGTATCGACGGCGGGGGAATGGTATCGGCGCTACCGGGATCACGGCGAGACCCGGGCGCGCAAACAGGGTCAGCCACCGGGCATCCAAGCTGGATGCCCATGAGGCGTTCATATTGGATCTGGTCGGGGAGACGCCGCCCGGACAATTCCCGAACTATGGGATGCCATCGCCGAGGCCAAAAGAACTGTTCACAACCCAAGAATGCCAAAACTACTTCGCTGCCGCAGGATATGACCGGGATTAAATTAAACCGGCTCTAGTTCGCGAGCTGGCCATTTTTTCGGAACGCCTCGGCATCTCCGTTTCGCTCCTGCAGTTCGAGGAGCAGTCCCACCTGGCCGAGATCGGTGACGAGGAACCGTGGGATACCTATGACCATTTAGCCTTATAGGATCGAACCCAAACACTTCACACAATATGTCAATCGCAAGAAAATATTGCATGAGGCATTCTGCAAGATGCATAATGTGCTATGGAGGATCCCATGAAGACACAACTTATTGGCGGACGGATCAAGGCTTTACGAGAAGAGCGCAAGATTTCGCAGAATGATCTTGCACGCCTCTTTGGCTTTAAGGATCGGCAAACCGTTTCGGCCATTGAGACCGGTGAACGCCGCGTCACGGCTGAAGAGCTCATGCTCGCTGTCGAAAAGCTGGGAGCACCGCTGGACTACTTTACCGACCCCTTCCTGCTGGTTGGCGAGGGCCGTTTCTCCTGGCGGCAAAACGACCTTGGTCCAAAGCACCTGAATACTTATGAGCGTAGAACCGGACGATGGATCGCCGCCTTTCGGGCGATCGCGCCGCAAGTTGGGCGCGCGCCCCCGCTTCTGCATCGAGCACTCGGCCTCACCCGCCAATCGCGATTCGAGGACGCAATGGAGGCGGGAGAACGGTTTGTCACCGAGTTCGAACTCGGCGATGTTCCGTCACTCCGTTTGGCTGATGTGATGGAGCGTGAGCTCGGTATCCTGGTCCTTATGGTCGATGCGTTTGAGGGGATATCTGGCGCCGCCTGCCGTTCGCCTGAGCTGGGCGTGGTGCTTATCAATCGCCATGAAATCGTCGGGCGCCGTCATTTCGATCTCGCGCATGAGCTTTTCCACATCCTCACCTGGGATGCAATGCCGCCAGAACACTCGGAGGAAGCTTGGGAAACCGGGGGCAATCGCGTTGAGAAGCTCGCCAACAACTTCGCATCTGCAGTGCTCATGCCTACTGGTAGGATCAAACAATTTGGTGATTGGGCAAGCCTCGGAGAGGCCGAACTCATTGCCAAGCTGAACTCGGTGGCCGACGATCTACAGGTGACCTCCTCGGCACTGAAATGGCGGCTGGTTGCTCTCGATCAGCTCAAGCCTGCAAAAGCGTTCGCAATTCCTGAAGCGGCGCTGCGAAACAACGGACGGGATACGGCTGAAAACATCCCACCTGCCCGTTTTTCGAAACCCTTTATGGAGGTGATCTGTCTTGCCATCGACGAAGGCCTCGTTTCGATGCGACGTGCTGCGGGCCTGCTTGATCTGACTATCGAAGACATCGCAGATCTTTTCGCCACATACGGGATCGAACATCCTGACGGCTTGTGACGACTCATGGCACGACACCCTGGGCCCGTCCTTGTCGACACAAATGCAATCTTGGAGTCTTTCAGGATAGGAGCATGGCGGGCACTTTCGGGTGGCTACACCGTGGAAACGGTGAAAGACTGTGTGATTGAAACCCAAACTGGATTCCAGCGTCGGCGGACGGAGCAGCAGATTGAAGTGGTGGAACTGCGCGCCTTGTTAGCAGCGGTTCATGAGGTTGCGGATCAAGAACTTGCCCAAATGGCAGTTTTGGCCTCTAACATCTCGTTGGACACCGGCGAGCGCTCGCTCTGGGCACATGCCCTGGCCCGAAATGATGGCTGGGTTTTGTGCGGACCCGACAAGGCCAGTCTTCGATTCGGAGTCCGTCTTGGATACCGCGACCGTCTCGTCGCACTGGAACGGCTACTCGACGAGGCAGGATATCGCCCGAAGGAACCGCTCAAGCCGGCGTACACAACGAAATGGTTGGAGAAGACCCTCGGCAACTCTTTCTTTCGGAAGGAATGGGAGGAGCATGACAACATCGGTCGATGTTTGCACCCAACACCCAGCTCTGGCCTATGGAGTGCCCTAGAGGCAGTCCACAGGCGGATCCCGATCGTAGAAAATGGATTCGGAGGGAGCTTAGCCCCGGCGGGATTCTGGACGGCGCGGAGGCCGTAGCCTGGTTTTTGTGCGGTATCGAAAATTATGGTGGATGCGTACGTCCGCCATATCATTTTTTCCGTGTTCGCGGCTTCGTTTCCTCCGTACCCGACTATAGATTGTGTTTTACAAGCCAACATAGAAGAGGTTTTCGTTATGAAAACTAGGCATAACCACACTGGATACCGAAATTCAAGGAATGGACAATTTGTGAGAGAGAGTTACGCAAAGCGGAATCCAGCCACAACGCAAAAGGAATCCATCCCAAATCCGGGGCGGGGTGATACAGGACGCGGAAAAAAGAGGTAGTCGCTCTGACACCAACGGCTGGTGATAGTGATCTCGCCCTGACCTCGGCGCTCGAGCCAACTTTACATCATTTCCCCGGGAGGCTCTGTTTCAATGGGAAAGGACGCGGTAGAGCGTTGCCCAGTTCACGTTGAGTAGCGCGGCTACCTTTTTAACCGAGCGCCCTCGCTTGCTTAACCAGTGCGCGACCGTGGCTGATCTGCTCAACTGAGAGCAGCGGCTTCGGCCCAAATTTCACTCCACGCGCTCGTGCCATCTCCTGCCCCTTGCGCGGGCGGTCAGCAATTAACGACCGCTCGAACTCGGCAATCCCCGCAAATATGGTGAGCACCATTGGTTTCCATAAGCAATCCCAAAACTGAAGCGCGTAACGTGTTCTTGGATTAAAAGCTCCTTGCTCATAATCATCAGGTCCGCTCTGCAAGGCGTTCCAACAAAAGCTAAAATCAATACAAAAGAGCGCGGTCTTTCAAATATTCTGTCATTGGATTAAAGATTTAAAAATTGCCTGACAGAGATGTTCTAAGAAGTATTGTCATCATTTTGGCTATGCTCTGTTTCCCGGAAAATCCGCTGCTTAATCACCGTGCTGATAAAGCTCTTCTCTGCGAGCCAAGCGAGAACAACGCTACGAACAACGTCAGCGTCAGTCTCCCCAAACTCCCCTTTGAGACGCTCCAAGAGCCTGATTTGATTATCGGAAAAGGAAACTTGGATCTTCTTTGACATGTCACGTAAACCTGAACAGAACCAGTGATATATTCTATAAGGAATCCCTGAAGATTCCTATTAGTTAGTTTCTGAAACCTTACGTAGATTTCTTTACTGGATAATTCGTCCATTTTCGCACCCAAAACCAAAGGGAAACGGGGTGTGGGGAAGGCGTTAAACAAATGGAGTCGCCCCCTATACGGGGGCGCGGATTGAAATAGGGATTCATCCGCCACGGCGCCGGCGTATCCCAGGTCGTCCCCTACACGGGGGAGCGCAGATCACAGCGAGCGCCGAGTATGTCCCACCTTGCGTGGGGTCAGACTTGTGAAATCGGCATCATTCTCCTCCCCGAATGGGGGCTCCTAGCGTAAAACCCCGATCAGACCCCCAATATTCACGGATTATACTGGACGGCTAAGGACTTTACTGGACCAGGATTGTATGTTTATATGGATTGTATGTTTATATGGAGAGTTCTTGGATTTTATCGGACGCCTTTGAACCTCCTTTTGGCTGATCCCGTGTCTGCCATAAATAGCCCAAAACCAGCCACAACCCCCGTGATCGAGCCCCTCCGATCCCGCATCGGAAGTTTGACTGCGCTCGATCAATAGTCCCCTCATCCCTCTCCCAGCGCGTCTTCCCGCGCTCCTTTTTCTTCCTCGCTCACTGACCGCACTCCTGCGGCTCCGGGTTGAATTTCGGTTCAATAAGGTGCTAATTGGGGGTCCCTCTTCAAAAGTAATCACATAATAATTTAATTTAACGTAATTTTATTTTTCATTTAGGCGGACACGGGAGCTCCCAAGAGTACACGCCCCGCAAGGGCGTTAGTCCTACGACAAAACTGCAACTGGCAGCCTCTCCATCAGGAAATGGAAAGACCTGCGTGGTCATCCGGTAGAAAAGCAGAACCAGGACTTTTCGTGCGGAATCGCTGCTGTCGCCACGCATCTTGCGTTACTTCTACGGACAAGAGGTCTCCGAGAAAGATATTCCCGATGAGATCAGACGGATCGGGGTCACCGCTGAGCGTTTACGTCCGTATATCAAGTCGGTTGGCTTCAGCCTTGACGTCGAGTCACTCAGGACCATTCTGATTTATGTATAAAGGTCCGACTAAAAATAGTCATGCTACGTAAAATAAGCGCCATTTTTGTTTCCCTGTTCATAGCGAAACCTTGTTGGGCGGATTTACCCCTAACCATTGAAGACT
>Ga0209364_1000066_pt1 | contig 21373 bp, 13 predicted proteins | sample WorMetHERISLAND2_3_FD_187387 | JGI IMG/M metagenome (GOLD analysis project Ga0209364, IMG submission 187387) | Marine gutless worms symbiont microbial communities from Max Planck institute for Marine Microbiology, Germany - Olavius albidus HERON... | ecosystem: Host-associated > Annelida >... | reverse complement strand
ATGGCCACTTGCACGTGAACGCAACAAAACGGAAGTTGCGGAACAAAACTTTGTGCGCATGCGTACTGGGGATGCCACCGCGCAAGGCAAGTGGATACGCCACGCAGATTATCGGCTAGATGTCGGCCCGACGTAGCAACCTGATATCGACGTAACCCCGATGCAGTCTACATCGGCCCGACGTCGAAACGACGTGATCAGGTTGACTGGGAGATGGTTTGAATGCTAAGAAGTCAATAAACAGCGACTCCTTCTCACAGGACGTTTCACCTGTCAAGCTGTATGTGACATCTGGAAGCGAGTGAACGGCTCTGTCAATATGTAGTTGCCGTGACAGTAAAGTGACCAGTGAAGGTCAGTCATCTGCAGCCTGACCAAATTGTACAGCTGCTCAACAAGGGGTCCGTCCAATGACCGCAGGACACCACAGACCGCCGCAGGACACAATTTCTAGTAATATTCTGAGCACCACTAAGGTCCAGGCAGCAGTTAACCATGAAATGAATCAATGCAAAGCTATCACGAGTCTATTCAAGTTAACTTTTGATCTGTTTAACTTTACGTACATCTATATTTCAACTCAGTACCGTTGCCGCAGGACAGTACCGCAGGACATTACAAACCGCCGCACGACGCCGCAGGACATTATACAGTAATATTGTTGTGGCGTCTTGTGGCGGTGATCTGACGGCATTCGACGTCCTGCGGCACTCATGTGGCCTAGTAGATTGACAGTTGATGCAACTAAACTATATATAAAGTAAAAAAATCTAACAATATTACTAGAAATTACTACAAATAGTGTCCTGCGGCGGTCTGCGGCGTCCTGCGGTCATTGGACGGACCTCTCAACAAGTTCTGGCAGACGCTGCAGATGCCACTCAATCGACAGCTTGAGAAGGTGACCGACGGACCCACGGATATTACTCCGTGCTGGAGACTGCACTGTCGAGTGATGTCCGCAGCCCGGTGAAGAAGTCAAAATACGTGCTGTAGTGAGGAAACATCGGTCCCACGAAGGTAGGATGCGTTCTGGTATCATTGCGAACGTCTCGGCACTTCAAACCACGATTTCGAGCACGCCACGCCCGCACTACGTTTCATCTCACTGTCGGTAGAGGGCGCTGATCAGGACGTGTGTATAACTTTATAAAACTTTAGTAAAAACCATGTTTTTACACAAATTGTGTATCAACAGCGAATTTCTTTTCCGCTGTTAATTTCTAATCCCACCACTTTTACACACTGACAAAGAACAGTAAGTAAGCAATAAACAGCCAAAGGAAGCTAGGGCGCGGGTAATTACTTCCGCAGCTGGCATGCACCGCGAGAAAACGCGACGAGAAGAAATGGTCAACTGCGAATATTCGCAGTTGACACTAGATGCGCAGTTGATTGGTGTTCTTTCTAGCGAAAATTCGATGTTGACACGTTTTACAGACGCACACACACACACACACACACACCTATACACACAAACAGTGCCTTGTGGGGAAACTTCCTTGTGGGGAAAATCCTTCCGCACAGTATGGCTTTGTGGGGAAAATATATTTTCCCCACAGGGACTTGTGCATGTGACTTGTGGGGAAAATAAATATTCCCCACAAGGCATAAATGTACTCATAAACTATGATGCACAAACTAGAGGGCGCAAGTAGCCTCAAAGTAATGCAGTTGACGCTGCCTTCGTAATCACGGCTTGTGCGGTAGCAACAAGCTGTTGTATAATCGATGAGCCTTGTCAATGGGAAATGGCAAATTTCGACACCCCACAGCTCCGAAATTTATTGACCGACCGATATCTTCACCAAATTTGGTATGGAGGTAGATATGGGGCGGTCGCAACTTCCGCTGACGTCAAATTTCACTTCCGATAAAATCCAAGATGGCGGTGGCCGCCATTTTGAAAATCGCTTTAATGGTTATATCTCGGCCGCTATGGCTTCCATTTGCACGAAATTCTGCACAGGACTAAAAGCGATGTTACGCAGAGAATTTTGCCGTCAAAATTTACTTCCCACACAATTCAAGATGGCGGCCAGCCACCATTTTGAAAACACATAAATCGCCATAACTCGGCCCCCCTTTGAGGTATCTGTACCAAATTTGGTATGGAGGTAGATACGGGTCGGTCGCGACTTCCGCTGACATCAAATTTCACTTTGGAGAAAATCGAAGATGGCAGCGGGCGCCATTTTGACATTCAGTTTAACGGCCATAACTTGGTCTCTATGGTTTATATTTGCACAAAAATTTGCATACGGGGTTAAAACAATGTTCCACAAACAAATTTGTCATTAAAATTTACTTCCCACAAAATCCAAGCTTGCGGCGGCCGCCATTTTGAAAATACACTTTAACAGCCATAACTCGGTCTTGCACATATTCGCACAAAATTAGGCCGATAGACTATAACGGACGTCCCGGAAACACATATACCTTCAGATGTCACTTCTGAGAACATCCAATATGGCGGGAGCCGCCATTTTGACATTCGATTTAACGGCTATAACGCGGTTGTCATAACAAACATTCGTTCAAAATGTACCTTGGGGACTGGAAACAGTTATACGAATACTTATTACTCGAAACTCTGAATATGTTAATAAAACTGCAAATATTATATGTAAAAAAACTGCAACTGCAAGCAATTTATGTAATGTTGTATAAGCGACAGATATAAAACCGCAAAAATCAAAAAAATATAAGCTGGAACACTATGCATTAGCTTAGACATTTATACTGAAACCAATGCATTAGGCCTACTTTGTGCTTATATTTTTTGATTTTTGCGGTTTTATATCTGCCGCTTATACAACATTACATAAATTGCTTGCAGTTTTTTTATATACAATGAATAATATGAATCTTGTTCTTATAAGGCACATAGATAATCCTGCAAGTACTGCAAGATTTTTCCTGCCCTGTAAAATGACAAAATTTCGCGAACGTGTTTTTTTCGTAAGTAAGGAATCGCGAAAACGACCAGTATGAAAACAGTGGCGGATTCAAAGCGGGGGGAGGGGGAGGACGGGGGGGGGCGGCCGCCCCTATTGGCCTTAGCAATTTTTCGGCAAGCCCCCTTTTCCTATATACAGCCTATAAGTCTATAACAGCTCGTTTGCTTACAAGGACGGCAAGTGTCATGCGTAAGTATCCACGCACTCTCGGTGACCAGGCTGCAGATAGCATCACACTGGTGATACTATCAGCAGCTCGGTATCAGCCGCAGCCGTCGGCCGATGTAAATTCAAGTCAGAGTGCTCTGTTGAACCAATTCCAAAACTACCGACAAATCCTGGACAATTGGCTAATTCCGCCCTCTTTTGGGCATCCAAAAAGTGCATGTCTTTCAGCTCGCCCACTGACCCTCTGGCTCTGCCCCTGGACCTCGCTGGAGGCTCTGCCCCGAGATCTCCGTTATAGGCTCGTGAAAAGCGCTCGCCATCCCCTTAAAAAGTTAGACCGAAATTCTGGATCCGCCCCTGCATGAAAATAACTACGTGCTCCACATATTAAGCGAAAAAGCAGACGTCGTTTAGGTGCTGGTGAAAATTGAGTGTTTGGCAGATCTGATGGAACGGAAACTGCCGCCTATATAGCAGTTTACTATCAAATGTATAATGATGATTATTTACCGGCAAATACCCGGTGGCGGTGGGCCAAAGAACGAGGACACTCTGCATTTTGCTGAATATCTAGAAAACCACCAAAGACTATTACACGATTTTTCCATACACAAATGCCAGTGTATACTGTACACTAAATTTTTACCAAAGCGGTAGCATAGCAAGCCATGCAAACGCTGGTATAGCCAGATAAGAGATGTCCGTCCGTCCGGCCGGCCGTCCGTCACACTCCGGTACTGTATCACAAGAAAATTCAGCAAAGCTGACAAACCAGCGCGTTAGCTGTGCATTTACCCATATAGCCCGTTTAGTATCCAGGTCCGTCGTATTTTGCCTACTTCGAAGTGCCAGCATAGTTATTCTTGTATTTTACTTATTTTCTACAACATCAGTGAACAGCACGCGTGAGCACTGTCAGTGTGAATACAGTTCACTGGTTTGACGCTTCCACTTCGCGGAACCCCAGTGAATAACCCATAACATTTACATCACCAGTACAGTCCCTGGGCTACATTTTTTCCGCTGACAGTATATGCGTAGCTCTGCAAATTTCCGAACAGTTTTCTGCGAAAGCCAGAACGCCAACCCATTAGATGCCGAGCCCGAAACACATTTTAACGCAAAATGACCATTCAAGGTCATTCAAGGTCATCTGTTTCGGTGTCAATGAAGAGCCTCTAAGGGGCTGCATAGTACAATATAATAATTGTGGCCTTGAATGTGAAGGTTCGGAAGATGTAGCGAGCGAAAGAAGCGAAAATCGCCATTTTCGACGACCCCACTCTCATTTGACGCCCCCTCCCCAGCGAACGCCCGCGAATATCCACATAAATTTTACCTTGCTAGAAACTAGGATCCCTGGGCTACATTCTTGTCGCTGATAATATGTGGGTAGCTCTGCAAATTTTCGAACAGTTTTGTCCGAAAGCCAGAAACGCAAACTCATTAGTTGCCGAGCCCGAAACAGATTTTAACGCAAAATAGCCATTCAGGGTCATTCAAGGTCATCTATTTCGGTGCCACTGAAGAGGCACTAAAGGACTACATAGCACAATGTAATAATTGTGGCCTTAAGTGTGACTGTTCTGAAGATATAGCGGGTGAAATAAGCGAAAATCGCCATTTTCGACGACCCCACTCTCATTTGAAGACCCCTCTCCAGCGAACCCCCGCGAATATACGCATAAACCTTATTCCGCTAGAAACAGCGATCCCAGGGCTACATTTTTTGTCGCTGATAGTATGGGTCTATCTTCATTCAAATTTTAGTGGTGGGCTCCGAAAGACATGTGTGTAATGTAACAGAGCGCATTATAGCCATTCAAGGTCAATTCAGGCTCATCCAAGGTCGTTGGTTTTTGTACCAATCGAAAGCGCGTATGCGATTTCCTATTAGTGTTTAATAGTAACCTTGGTCCTAGCTTGCACGGTTTTGGAGATACGGCGGCTTATTGGTGGAAAAATCGCAAAAATCGCCAGTTCGTACCCACCCCAGTCTCACAAATCGCCATCGCTCGGGGTGACCCCTTTCGAATTTCGGGATGAACTGGATATTTCCAGAAACTAGAATGTTCGTGCTCTCCGATGGTGAAGAAATCATGACGCTAGCTTTCTTCGTTTTGATACAATACCGGAGCGTGACGGACAGACAGACGGACGGACATCGGTGCTTTAGCTATACCAGCGATTGCATAGCTTTGCTATGCTAACGCGCTGGTAAAAACGAATAAAGCTAGCGTCGTGATTTCTTCACTATCGGAGAGCATGAACATTCTAGTTTCTGGAAATATCCGGTTAATCCCGAAATTCGAAAGGCATCACCCCGAGCGAGGGCGATTTATGAGACTGGGGTGGGTACGAACTGGCGATTTTGGCCATTTTTACGAGCGCGGTAGCATAGCAAGCTATGTAAGCGCTGGTATAGCCAGAGAAGAGATGTCCGTATGTCCGTCACGCTCCGGTATTGTATCAAAACGAATAAAGCTAGCGTCATGATTTCTTCACTGTCGGAGAGCACGAACATTCTAGTTTCTGGAAATATCCGGTTCATCCCGAAGTTCGAAAGGGATCGCCCCGAGCGAGGGCGATTTATGAGACTTGGGTGGGTACGAACTGGCGATTTTGCGATTTTTACGAGCGCGGTAGCATAGCAAGCTATGCAAGCGCTGACATAGCCAGAGAAGAGATGTCCGTCTGTCCGTCACGCTCCGGTATTGTATCAAAAAGAAGAGAGCTAGTGTCATGATTTCGTCACCATCGGAGAGTGCGAACATTCTAGTTTTTGGAAATATCCGGTTCATCCCGAAATTCGAAAGGGGTCATGCCGAGCGAGGGTGATTTATGAGACTGGGTGGGTACGAAGTGGCGATTTTGGCGATTTTTCGACCTATAAGCCGCCGTATCTCCAAAACGGTGCAGGATAGGACCAAGGTTGCTATTGATCACTAATAGGAAACCGCATACGCGCTTTCGATTGGTACCAAAATCAACGACCTAGGTTAACCCTGAATTGACCTTGAACGGCCGTTATGCGCTCTGCTACACTACTGTCACTACACACATAGGCCTATATTTCGGAGCCCGCCACTAAAATTTGAATGAAGATAGTCAGACCCATACCATCAGCGACAAAAATGTAGCCCAGGGAACCTAGTTTCTAACAAGATAAGTTTTATGTGGACGTTCGCGGGGCTTCGCTGCAGAGGGGGCGTCAAATGAGAGTGTAGTCGTCGAAAATGGCGATTTTCGCTTCTTCCGCTCACTATATCTTGCGAACCTTCACATTTAAGGCCGCAATTATTATATTATACTATGTAGCCCCTTAGTGGCTCTTCATTGTCACCGAAAGATGTGACCTTGAATGACCTTGAATGGCCATTTTGCGTTAAAATCTGTTTAGGGCTCGCATCTAGCCTAATGTGTTGGCGTTTCTGGCTTTAGGACAAAACTGTTCTGAAATTTGCAGAGCTGCGCATATAGTGCCCATACACTGTCAGCGGCAAAAATGTAGCCCTGGGATCCCAGGTTCTGGTGAAGTAAGATTTATGCGGATATTCGCGGGGGTTCGCTATAGAGGTGGTGTCAAAGGAGAGTGGGGTCGTCGAAAATGGCTTTTCGCTTCTTTCGCTCGCTATATCTTCCGAAACTTCTCATTGAAAGCCAAAATTATTATATTGTACTATGTAGCCCCTTAGTGGCTCTTAATTGACACCGAAACAGATGACATTGATTGACCTTGAATAGCCATTTAGAATTGAAATCTGTCTTGGGCTCGGCATCTAATAGGTTGGCGTGTTCTGGCTTTTCAGGCAAAACTGTTAGGATATTTGCAGAGCTACCCATACAGAGCTACGCATACGGCAAAAATGTAGCCTAGCGACTCTGGTTTCTGGAGACATAAGTGTTATGGAGTTATTCACTGGGGTTTCCCGAAGAGGAAGCGTTAAACCGGAGAACTGTATTCACAGCTCTCATACGTGTTGTTCACTGATGTCTGCAGAAAATAAGTAATACAAGAATATCTACCGTCCATGTATGTTCGAAATAGGCAAAATGTGACGGACATGGATACTAAACGGGCTACAATTAAGTGCATAGCTACCGCGCTGGTCTGTCAGCTTTGCGGAATTTTACTTGTTCGACCTATAAGCTACCGTATCTCCGAAACGGTGCAAGATAGGATCAAGGTTGCTATTGATCACTAATAGGAAGTCGCATACGCGCTTTCGATTGCTACCAAAATTAACGACGTTGGATGACCCTGAATTGACCTTGAACGGCTGTTATCCGCTCCGTTACACTGCACGCATGTATTTGGGAGCCCACCACAAAAATTTGAATGAAGATAGACCCATACTATCGGCAGCAAAAATGTAGCCCAGGGATCCCAGTTTCTGGTAACATTAGATCTATGCGGATATTCGCGGGGGTTCGCCGGAGAGGGAGCTTCAAATGAGAGTGGGGTCGTCGAAAATGGCGATTTTGGCTTATTTCGCTCGCAATATCTTCCGAACCTTCACATCTAAGGCCACAATTATTATATTGTGCTAGGTAGTCCCTTAGTGACTCTTCAAATGACACAGAAAAATATGACCTCGAATGACTTTGAATGGCCATTTTGCGTTAAAATCTGTTTCGGGCTCGGCAACTAATGGGTTGGCGTTTCTGGCTTTCGGACAAAACTGTTCGAAAATTTGCAGAGCTACCCATATACTGTCAGCAACGAAAATGTTGCCCAGGGATCCTAGTTTCTACCAAGGTAAGATTTATGCACATACTCGCGGGTTTCGCTGTAGAGGGGGCGTAAAATGAGAGTGGGGTCGTCGAAAATAGCAATTATTCGCTTCTTCCGATCGCTATATCTTCCGAACCTTCATATGCGGGGCCACAATTGTAGGCCTACTTAGTGACTGGTCAGTGACACCGAAATATATAACCTTGAATGACCTTGAACGACCACTTTGCGTTAAAATCTGTTTCTGGCTCAGCATCTTACCATACAATAGAACCAAAAATTACGACCCTATCTTATATATAACCAGAGTTATGGCAAATGTTCTGGTAAAATTTCCAAATTTTTGTTACCATGGCAACAGGATCGGCCTATTTAATGGTGTCAGTAAAACTTTGCTCAGACGACCCCTGTTGCCATGGTAACGAAAATTTGGAAATTTTAACAGTAAATTTGACATAACTCCTGTTGTGTATGAGATAGAGTCGTAATCTTTGGTTCTATGGTATGGTTTTCGGGGTCGGCCAGTTAAACTACGCCAGTCACATTTGGCTCAGACAGACCCTTGTTGCCATGGTAACGAAAATTTGTGATTTTTAACACAAAATTGGCTATAACTCAGCTTGTGCAGGAGATACGGCCCAGATTCTTGCACGCAGCAGGGGGTTTACAGGATCGGCCAATTTAATGGTGTCAGTCAAACTTTGCTCAGACGACCCCTGTTGCCATGGTAACGAAAATTTGGAAATTTTAACAGTAAATTTGCTATAACTCCCGTTGTACATGAGATAGATTCGTGATTTTTGGTTCTATGGTATGGTTTTCGGGGACGGCCAATTAAACTAAGCCAGTCACATTTGGCTCAGACAGACCCTTGTTGCCATGGTAACGAAAATTTGCCATTTTCAACACAAAATCGGCTATAACTCAGCTTGTGCAGGAGGTACGGCCCAGATACTTGCACGCAGTAGGGGGTTTTCAGGATCGGCCAATTTATTGGTGTCAGTCAAACTTTGCTCAGACGACCCGTGTTGCCATGGTAACGAAAATTTAGAAATTTTACCAGAAAACGTGCCATAACTCCGGCTGTATATGAGATACAGTCGTAATTTTTGGTTCTATGGTATGGTTTTAAGAGTCAGCCAATTAAACGGTGGCTAGTAGCCTGGTATGAACGCGGGTACACGTAATATTTCTGTCTAATTTCTGTGGTGTCTTAAGAAGTAGTACTTGTCACAATCATTTTATTTTTTATCACAGCGGGGGTTGGGTCTGGGGAGGGGGCTTGCCCCATCCCCAGTCAATTGTATATACTTCAATTGGTATGCATTTCCCATGTTATTGTATAGGTACCCGCCATCTTCATGTGTCCCTAAACTGTGCCGAAAAATTTGGCTTAGACTGACCCCTGTTGCCATATGGTAACGAAAATTTGGAAATTTTACCAGAAAGTTTGCCATAACTGGTCTTGTATAGGATATACGTCCTCGATTCTTGACCAAGCAGGGGCTGTTCTGGGTCAGCGAATATAACTGTGCAAATGAAATTTGTCTCAGACTAACCCCTGTTACCATGGTAACGAAAATTTGAAAACAAAATTACTATAAGTCGGCTTGCATATGACAGTCCCCTACCCCGACCGTAAAACAGCAAATATAAATGTGAAAAACTTAACAGTTTAAAACTCAGTGTAAGGACGACATGATAAACTCGGACAACTAAAACAGCAAAAATCAAAAAGTAAAAGCCCGATCATTATGCATTAGCTTACACATTTAAATCTGGCTGCGACAGTGCAAATGTGTAAGCTAATGCATAATGATCGTGCTTTTACTTTTTGATTTTTTGCTGTTTTAGTTGTCCGAGTTTATCATGTCGTCCTTACACTGAGTTTTAAACTGTTAAGTTTTTTTACATTTATTAATGTAAAAAACTGCAGTTTAACCACATGTTAACGGCTACTTGTATTGACTGACACATCAAAAAAAGTAAAAATGATAAAAATGTGATATTCGCCACCATCACATCGCCTAAGCGTCAATGTGCTGCTGAATAATATCACCTTTTTATCGTTTTTGTTTTCGATGTGTCAGTCAATAGAAATGGCCGTTAACACGTGGTTAAACTGCAGTTTTTTACATTAATATTTGCTTTTATTATAACTTACAGGGATGCAGAGACAAGTAACAGGATGTGAATTTACAATTCATTTTCACGCGACGTTTACCACGCCCTTTCAAGGTCAAACCTGCATAATTATTTAATACGTGCAAGGTGATGTGACGTCATCGGTCCCTTCATCATTCCACTCGACTTAGGCCATTTCCTATAGGTGCTCCATTGTAATGTAAACAAGTCTGTATCTCCAGCCGTTTTCGAGATATTCGGCTCCAGTGCCGGTCCAGTGCAAATCGTCATCGCGCATGCGCGATATCACGTGATATGTACCCCTATGCAAAATTTAGGTACATATTTTAATTTCTCACCCCACATTGCCTATTCACTATGACACTTTTATTAATCTCCGATGAAGAATAAGGGGTGTTTACTCCTGAGACTCCCAATGTTAAAGTCGAAATTGAGCGAAAATTTTCGGAGTCCGGACCAAAATTGGGCAAATTTTGGCGGTTTGGGGGTTAAGGGTTACAAAAGGTATTGATTTTTACCCGAAAAGGCACGTCCTTGCGTGAATCCACGTCGTTTGAGCCATTTTGCGTCAAAATCGGTCGAGGGGTGTGACCTCCAGGTCGGTTGGGGAATAAAGTCACCGAGACTCCGGCCATTGGTAAGACATGTCGCCGTTAACACAGGGCTTGAACTACCGTTGAGCCTGTGATCAGAGTTAGAGAGCAAGAATATGACGTTAGATTTTGCACCGGAAGTAGCTGAATACCCCCAAAATACCCCAAAAGCACAATTATGGGGATCTCGATAACTAAGCGAGATGGGCGGGAAATTTCGTCGCTTTATCGGGGTCGCCGAGCAAGACTATGGCGTCAGATTATGATATCATACCGGTCCATAAGAAAAGCTGTTCAGGCGATCCAAACAATTATCAAGCAATCTCACTTACAACAAACAGCTGTAACTCTAATTAGGTAATAGAGCGCATTATTAACAGTAAGCTGCTGCATTTTCTTGTCAGAAAATTTAATTACAAAAGAGTAGCATGGTTTTATACAGAACAGAATCACATGCACCAAACTATTAGTGAGTTTCATGACTGGACTAGTGGACTCTAAATCTGTAAGCTCGTAGAAGTACTGATGTTATAGACTTTGACTTTAAGAAGGCTATCGACTCCGTTTCTCATTCTAAGCTTCTTGCCAAGCTCCCAGCTTATGGTCTGCTGGTAATCTTCTGGCATGGGTAGCGGAATTTTTGCATACTAGATAGACCCCAAGCCGAAATATGAGGCCCATCGTCGGCTGGCTAGCCGGCGAAATTTGGCTTAAATCGGCTGGCTTGACTACCCAGTTTAAGTTAGCTTTTTACGACTTTTTTTGCAGGTTCCGTGTGCAGTTGGTAGGTGTGGCACAAAAACTGCAATAAATTTAATGAATAATACTGTTTATTGTTTGTGAATAAATGTAGGCTACTTATATTACTCGCCTCATTAACTCCACAATGCATTTTAGGCTATTTTCCTACAGGAAACAGCCTTCTTAAAATTCAACTTTAATGGAATGCCAGTGGCTGACGGGTCTTTCGGCTGGCGATGGCTTGTAAATTTTTCGGCGGCTTAACCAATGTGAGTCGGCTGGCGACGGCTTAACACTGAATCGGCTGGCGTTGGCGAGAAACGGCTGTAGCTTACAGGTCTATTACAGTATACTAGATCTCAAACAGTCAAATTGAATAACTGCTAATCACATAAAGTACCAGTCATTAGTGGTGTACCACAGAGTACTGTCCTTGGCCCAACGTTGTCTCTTCTGTTTATTAATGATGTCGCTGATCTATTTGTTGATATCGATAGGCCTATTTCTTGTAAACTCTATGCTAACGACATTAAATTATGTTCATGCATCAATACAACGTTGTCTGGTTTGAGCCCCTAGCCGCCGCCGTGAGCCACCGTAGACTTCATAAGTTGTAAGCCGCCGTAGAATTTTATCAGCCGCCGCCAGCCGCAGCGATTTTGCTCGCCGCGGCTTATGACAGTTTTAGGCCCCAAAGTGGCGCAGACTATGAGACAAACAAATCTAAAAACAACATTCGACAGCAACACCCGGCGTAGGCTGGTAAGGCATATTGAGGATCGTAACTGTGCCGAGGCATATGTTTGATTGTGTTCCGAGTCCGAAACATTGGCGCGAATTAAGCGCCACTAGTCGAGTGCCATATTCAGTTCATGTCGTGCATGTGTAGTCACTGCAAAAGACACACTGATCATTGATGTTAGAATTCTGTACATTTATTTTACAAACAGGTTTTTGTCCAGACTACAGTCCTACAGAAGACAGAAAGGTAAGTTACACGCAACAGACGCCAACACAGTGGACACAAATTCAGTTACATAAACCTACATAATTACATACAGTTCACATTTATTGTGAAATAAATTACTAGCAGACAACTTGTCGGAGAAAACTGATGTGTCACTGTGTGCATTATTCTTAATCTTGTAACACAAAAGCCATGCACACATACACAACATACATTTCTTCTTAATACGGTACACTATAATACAAAACAACAAACTGTCATGCACTAAATATTACAAATAAGCAGTGCTAGTGGCGCGGCCAGCATGTATGACTAATTAATAATGTATATCATTCGCCAATCCGCCGACGGCCGCCATAGCTTACGCCACCGCCGTAGAAACCACAGCTAACCGGCTAGCCAGCCGTAGTGAGTCATAAACCAGCTGTAAGAACTTACGGCTACGGCCAGGAGCTCTATGTCTGGTGAACACATGAATGATGCCATTAATAAACTGTATGAATGGAGCAATGTGTGGCAGCTACAAATTGCTGTTGATAAGTGATAGTCTACATGTATACTGAATTCCTTCCAGTCAGTCATCATCACCACTTTTGTTAGATATGACACGCTAATGTACTCCAGGCTAGGCTGGTCACACAATAAAAGTAAAACACAACGAAAAGTTGAGTGGCTAAACTAAGATCGCGTCACCAACAAAGTCTGGTGTAGTAAAACCGCAGATATTAATGTAAACAAGAATTTTATCTGCACGTGCATTTTATCATACAAAAGTAGGCAGGTAATAGGCCTATGTGGCTAAAATGTTCCGTCCACAGTATACTTATCGCATCGGCCCTTTGCAGTAGCTGGTGGGAAACGAGTGTGACGCGAATTTTCCCAACAAGGACAAAAATTTAGAATCCGTAACAATACAAATTAGGTCCCACGTTCAATTTGTCATATAAAAGAAGGCAAGTGATAAACATAACTGAATGATATTTGGGGTGCGTGTGCTTGGTGGCTAAACAGTTTCCTTCAATATTTATGATTCATCATTACTGCTAGACACACTTCCTTCTGGGGAACGTGTGTAAAGCTACTAGTAATTTTCCCCACAAGGACAAAAATTTAGAAATTGTAACAATATAAACTAGAATGTGGGGCAGAGCTCAACGTAGGCCGCCCGGCGCCGCAATCCGACTGGTAGTTGAAATTCCTCTCGTAGCAATGCCACCTGGCGAATAACGCCGAAAACCGTACCAACCACGTGGCGAATGAAATTGCGTCAGCTTACACTGACGGCGCTATAACTTTTTTGTTTGTGGACAAAAGTTCCCCAACTTTTTTCATCCAATGTGGGAGGGGCTGTAGTTGATCAACTACTTTTCCGATTTTCAACATATCGATCCGTTCCGCAGATATTCGCGATCAAAGTCGAAAGTTGTCAGAAAAAGCGCCGAAATGTCGACGTTTTTTCGCCGTGCCAAATTTTAGGGGGCGGGCCTCCCTAAAATTGTACCCAAATTATCACCCCTACCTGGCGGCACGTCGTCTGGAAAAGTTTCGTGAGCATATTCCCACTAACCCCGAAGTTATAGGGGCGCATACGCCGAATTTAAGGCTAAATTTTAAATTTTTGCAATTACGTTTTTCGGGGAACTTCCGTCCCCGTTGGGGTGTGTGCTAGCAAGCCTTGGTCAATCTCTAGCGCGTGCAAAAATTTGAGGTGGCAGCACCCTCTAAGGGCCCAAATGTAGTCGTGCGAAAAATGTCCACTTGGGTGGGTAAATATGCGCCACTAGAACTTTTTCGTTTGTGGACCAAAGTTCACCAATTTTTTTTCACCCAACCGAGTTTTTTTCGATTTGCGACATGTCAATCCGTCCCGGAGATATTCGCGATCGAATTGTAAAGTTGTCAAAAATCGCGCCAAATTTTAGGGGGCGGGCCTTCCAAAAGTTGTACTCAAATTATCATCCCTGCCTCGTGGCATGTCGTTTAGAAAATTTTTGTGAGGATACTCCCATTAGCCCCGAAGTTATGGGGCGCACATGCTGAATTTTAGGCCCAATTTTTAAATTTTCGCGATTAAAATTTTTCTGGGGGACCCCCGTCCCCTGTGGGGTGTGCGCTATGTAGCGTTGGTCAATCTCTAACGTATGTAAAAATTTGAAGGGGCAGCACCCGCTAAGGGCCGAAATGTAGTCTCCCGAAAAATGTCCACTTGGGTGGGTCAATATGCGCCACTAGATCTTTTTCGTTTGTGGACCAAAGTTCACCAATTTTTTTTCTCTCAACCTGGAAGGGGTTGTAGTTGATCGAGTTTTTTTCGGATTAGCGACATGTCAGTCCGTACCGGAGATATTCGCGATCAAAGTCGAAAGTTGCCAAAAATCGCGCAGAAATTTGGACCTTTTTTTCCCTCCCAAATTTTAGAGGGCAGGCCTTCCAAAAAACTGTACCCATTTTATCACCCCTGCCTTGCAGCACGTCGTCTGGAAAAGTTTCGTGAGGATACTCCCATTAGCTCCGTAGTTATAGGGGCGCACATGCTGAATTTGAGGCCCAATTTTGAATTTTCGCGATTAAAATTTTTTGGGGGACCCCCGTCCCCGGTATTGTGTGCGCTAGGTAGCCTCGGTCAAAATCTAACGCGTGTAGAAATTTGAAGGGGCAGCACCGCCTAACGGCCGAAATATAGTCTCCCGAAAAAGTCCATTTTAGTGGGTCCAAACTCACATGTAATTCTCCGCAGGTAGTGGACCAAATGCTGCGTTCCTTTGGGCTCGTGAACTCGTGTTCACCGTATTTACGAGAACGAAAACTGTCCCAAACCAGTCTCGTGAACTCGAGATCTCGTGATCACAAGTCATGAACTGGAGGAAAATTAAGCGTCTCCAGTAATTACGAGCAGCGTTAAAGATGGCCGACGACTGCGACGGCATAAGCAAAAGCCAGTAGTTTTTGTGACAAATAAATGAAATAATGGATATTTAGGTGCCTTTTTATAACACAATTACGTACTGCTTGTCATAATGTGTTATATAAATGCGATCCATCTTCGAGATGTAGAAAATAACGATAAACGCTAGAAACGCAAGATGCAGTTGCATCTCCTTCGCCGACAGCAGTCGTGGAATAGTAACCAAAACTGAAACATTTTTTATACACATAAATAGCTAGCAAAATACCGATGATCGACACACCCACTTCTGCCATTACACCGTGATTTGGGTGATTGGACACAACTCGTGAAGTCATAAATAAGAGATCGTAAACACGAGTTCACGAGCCCAAAGGAACGCAGTTGAAGTTCACCGGACTTTTTTCACAGAACGCGGGAAGAATCGCCCTAGGTCGTATATCTTTCAGATTTTCGATATCTTGCCCCGTTCCGGAGATATTCGCGATCAAAGTCTGAAGTGGAATAAAATTCACCGAAATTTTGCATGTTTTTGGCCCCCAAATTTTTTGGGGGAGCGCCCCCCCCCGAATTTTTGGAGTTACATTATAAAATTCAGCCAGGTACCGATCATGTGGCAAAGTTTCACGGCGATCGGTCGAGGCACCTCGGAGAACGCGTGGCGAAAAAAAAGAAAAAAAAGAAAACATCACGGGTAAAACATAAGCCCTGGCGGCCTAATTAGGGCCATGTTCAATTTGTCATATAAAAGAAGGCAAATGATACAATAACCATACTGAATGGCATTCGGTGGTGTCCATGTAGGTGAATAAATTGGTCACTCCCACATTTGTTATTCAACGTTACCGCTAGACACACATCCTTCTGGGGAACGTGTGTAAAGCTAACTTTCCCCACAAGGACAAAAATTTAGAATCTGTAACAATATAAATTAGGGCCAACATTCATAATTGTCATATAAAAGAAGGCAAGTGATACAATAACCATACTGAAATTGCTATATCTTCAACAAAGTAAATAAGATCAACACGGAATTTGAGGGGACACTTAACACCATCAGTTCGCCATCGTGGGTGGTCCTAGAAGCGGGTGAGCAGAATCCAAGATGGCGGACGGCCACCATTTGTTTCAAATACTTAAACTAGCGTAACTCCAGTTATATACAAGATAGAGACATGTTTGGTTCTAGCATGAAGTTATCGCGGTCGGCCAATCTACTGGTGCAATTATCGGTTTCCAAAAATCCAAGATGGCGGCCCGCCGCCATTTTGAAAACACATAAATCGCCATAACTTTGTTACCACCCTTTGACATATCTTAACCAAATTTGATACAAAGGTACATACAGATCGGCCGCGACTCCCGCTGTCGTTAAAATTTACTTCCGACAATATCCAAGATGGCGGCAGCTGCGATCGCGCAGCCTGTGATAGACATTATGTTTGGTTCTGCTGTGGGGTTTTCGGAGATGGCCGATCCAATGATGAAATTTTCGGGTTTCCAAAAATCCAAGATGGCGGCAGGCGGCTATCTTGGATATACTAAAATGGCCACAACTTTGTTACCGGCCTGCCAATCGATACTCATTCTAGCATGGGCTTTTCAGGAACGGCAGATCTAATGGTACAGGTTCAAAAATCCAAAATTGCGGCCGGTGGCTATCTTGGGTACACCAAGATGGCCATAACATTGCAACCCATTGATGACATGTTTAGCAGCCAGAAATATTGCATAAACCCAGTAATAAAACAGCAAATATTTATGTAAAAAAACTGTCGTTTTAAACATACTTGTAACGATGACACTGGTATCGGACTTGGAAAACAGCAAAAACTAGCATATCGTATTTTCACATGTAAATTTTCGATCTCGTCGTTACAATGTATGTGAAACATCACACTGAAAATTAAAGTCACCGAGAATTACACATTTATAACCAGGATGACAGTCAGCAACGGATTCAATATAGCCAAAGATATCACTTAAACAATCACAGTAATGCAGTCACCGTCATCAAAAGGTACGTATACACAGAACCATAAAATCTAAGTTTGAGCAACCTATTGTAATGGCAATGACCCTTCCATCTACATGATAACAAATCCAATTTTCACACGTAAATTTTTACGACACAGAAAACCAACCCCCATATGGGAGCGGCTGAGCCACACACAGGCATAATTTGGTGGGCATTTTGTCTATGGTGTTTAAAAGGCTCCCTTTCAGTTTCAGTCACAATTTAATGCAACAGATAAACAAACTTCCTTGTGTGGAACATGTGTCAAGCCAATTTTTTCCACAGTGAAATATAGTGTGGAATACGAATCTGTAACTATATGGGTAGCGCTCGCATTCCACACACGTATATGAAAAAAATAATGAATAATGAATAATGATAATCTGCTACACCTAAGAACGGTTAAAACGACTTAACAATAACATAGTCTGTATGGTGAAAATTGCATGATGATCCACCCGTGTGACGGACAGACAGACGGATTTGCGATAGCATATAGCGCGCTCAGCATGCTGTCGCATGCTAAAAAGGTAAACAAGCATCAGTATGACAAGATCAGACTATCAGTAGTGCAGATAACAAGAACGATTGAAACTACACAACCACAGGACAGTACTACTACCAGAATAACAACAAAGTAATGCAACAAACTAATTATGTTATAGAAATTTGAACAGACAACGCATATAAAAGATCTTTGTTTAATTCAAGCGTGCAACTAGGTAGTTCAAAAGTGTCCTTTAGGTCTAAGGTGACTGTACACTTTTAATGCAGGAAACAATTCATGTACAGTGTTGCTTATTCTGTATTTTGTCAAATAATGTTTTGTCAGTTTCATTAGCCATATTTTCAATAGTATGTTTTGTGGTTGAAAATCCATATTGATAAGCTCGCTTGAGTAGTAAATTAATTTGCCAAATAAGTTCAACTGAAAGAAAACCGCTCCACACTGGCAGTGCATATAGTAACCGAGACATTATTAACGCACGGAATACGGTATTTAAATGACTTGGTAGACAGTGATCTATTGTGTGCACACTAACCCACACGAATGTCTTATCATAAGCAGTGCAATTGTCCGTTTTTGTCACCCAGAATATGCATGCAATGATCATCGTCCAGTGAGTGGTATGAAGTCAACCAGTTCTTTCACAAATCCTTTAATTTTGAGTGAAGCTCCGATGCAAATTCTTAACTTTGTACTTAACATCTTCCCACCTTCTACTCGCAAGTGCAGGATACTTCTCCAAGCATTCCTCACACGCTTTCTTGCCAGGCACTTCGTTCCTGTATATGGCCATTCTGAAGTGAGTCAAAACGGCTGTTTCTTCAGCTGGTGTCCACTTTCTTTTGTGCGTCACTCGTCTGCAAGCTAAAAACAGAAACTGAAGTATTAGGTCCATAAAAATTACAGTACTTGAGATCATTATGATACACTGAATCCTTTGTAATGTAATGTAATGTAAAATATTTGGTAATGCACCAAAGTTAAAAAGAATTAAATCAGAGGTGCGGTGCAGTCGCTAGGTGGTGATAAAATTATGGTGAGGTAAAATAGTGTGTATTGAGGTGACATTTGAAGGAGTCAAATGATGGTGAGACTTTAATGGTGGTAGGTATATGGTTCCAGATTTGGGGAGCAGCAGCAGAGAAAGCACGACGTCCAAAGTCGGTTTTTGTCCTGGGAACGTGCAGGAGAGACTGATTAGAGGAACGCAACAAACGACTGGGTTGATGGTAGCATGATATAAGGTTATGAAGGTGAACAGGTTGTTGAGTGGAGGGGACTTTGTAGGTTAGGGTGGCGATTTTAAAATTTATTCGTTTATGGATTGGGAGCCAGTGGAGATCAGACAGGAGCTGAGATGTGGGGACTGAACGAGGAGAGCGAGTGATAGTTCTGGCCAGAGCGTTTTGCACCATTTGTAGTTTATGAAGGTTGGATGTGGACGTGCCATACAGTACAGAGTTTGAGTAATCAAGTCTGGACTGAATTAAAGCTGTTGCAAGACTCAAACAGATATCATCTGGCAGAGAGGCTCTGATATGGCGGAGAGCACGGAGATGGTAGTAAGAAGATTTGCATAGGTTATTGACATGTCGCTGCAGATTAAGGGCCTGGTCATGGTTGATGCCTAGTGTGGTAACTGTATCAGAGAGATTTACAACAGAGCCTGTAATATTGATGGACGTTATGTGTGGAAATATGCGGAGCCTTTGCTGAGTACCAAACAAAACAGCATCCGATTTTGAAGGATTAAGGCAGAGGCCGTTGTGTGAGAGCCAACAGTAAAGGTCAGTGAGACAGGATTCGAGCCTGGCGAATGAAAATGCAGAATCTGTGGGGGATACAGCGATGTAAAGTTGAGTATCGTCAGCATACTGCTGGTGCTGGAGATTGTGAGTAGCAATGGTTCTTAGGTAAAATATCCAGCCATGGGGTGGCTCATGTTATGACTTACTGGCTGATGATCAGAAGGCACTGGCATAAAGTTTCGTGAGATGGCTTGGAACAAATGTGCAATAGAAGAAAACTTCAATCAACAAAAGTGTCATTATCACCAGAGAATGAGTGAGGAGTACTTAAATATGCAATTCTTTATAGACAGACAAATGCGCTGAATTATACTTTGAAACAAGTGCAAAGTGATAAGTCGTTATAAATTTACACCATCAGCAGACAGAGTCTAAAGCACCTGCTTGCACTGCTGCAAGTCTCACAAAATGCTGGTCTGCCACTCATTTTGCAACTCTAGTAAAATAATGTTTAATTGAATGCACTGTTGTCTTAATGCCGATCTTAATGCCTAAACCGGCGGTAATATTTTATTCACATGTTAAACACTCCTAAGGCCTTCATTGATAATCGATGGCAAAATAGCAGTTAAAAACAACAGCAGTTCAATTATCAGGGACTACAGGCCAACAGCAGGTGGCAGTTTCTGTGTGTTGCAAACTAAAAACAAGTACAAACAACACAGAGGTTTAAATGGTCTTATGTTTTTGTTCCACCAATCTGTACTCATTATGTGACATGAACAAGAAAGCCCAGCTGTCGCTAACAAACCCACACGACGCTTGAAATCCGGGTCAAGGGTCACTCAACGGCATCGAAAGTGACACCATTCGATAGCTTGCATATGGTTTCCTATTACTGTCCTATAGTAACTTTGTGTCTAAAATGCACTGTTTTCGAGATATGGCGACAGATGGGTCAAAAATCTCAGAAAAAAACCTACCCCACTCTCATTTGATGCCCCCTGTCCAGCGAACCCCCGCAAATATCTGCATAAACCTTATCTTGCTAGAAACAGGGATTACTGGTCTACATTTTTGCCACAGACAGTATGGGTCTATCTTCATCAAATTTTTTGTAGTGGGCTCCGAAAGACATATGTGTAATGTCATAAAGCGCACAACGGCCGTTCAAGGTCAATTCAAGGTCATCCAAGGTCTTTGATTTTGGTACCAATCGAAAGCACGTATGCGATTTCCTATTAGTGATCAATAGCAACCTTGGTCCTATCTTGCACTGTTTCGGAGATACGGCGGCTTATAAGTCGAAAAATCGCCAATATCGCCAGTTCGTACCCACGCCAGTCTCATAAATCGCCCTCGCTCGGGGTGACCCCTTTCAAATTTTGGGATGAACCAGATATTTCCAGAAACTAGAATGTTTGGGCTCTCCAACGTTGAAGAAATCATGATGCTAGCTTTCTTCGTTTAGATACAATACTGGCATGTGACAGACGGACAGACAGACGGACAGACAGACATGTTGCTGTCGCAAAGACCGCGCTGGTATAGCGTCGCACGGGTAAAAATTCAGTATGCTTGTCAGCTTGTGCACTTTACCCATGTAAATTGCATGTAAATTGCACAACAGAGGCAGAAAACCGTAAATTTTGTACAGTTATGTAAAAAAAGTTTACAAATACTCAATCAAATGCTGTGTTATCTTACACATGTACGAATTATTCATCATCTGGCAATTAACCCTTATATCACATGCCATGCTGAATGATAAGTTGATGAGAAAAAAGCATTTCAATTACCAGATTCTCTTTTTGCTTTACATTGCAGACCAGCAGCAGGTGGGAGTTTTGGCTTCCTCTTGCGAACTAAAACCAAACACAAGCAAT
>Ga0209364_1000064_pt1 | contig 21519 bp, 22 predicted proteins | sample WorMetHERISLAND2_3_FD_187387 | JGI IMG/M metagenome (GOLD analysis project Ga0209364, IMG submission 187387) | Marine gutless worms symbiont microbial communities from Max Planck institute for Marine Microbiology, Germany - Olavius albidus HERON... | ecosystem: Host-associated > Annelida >... | reverse complement strand
GATGATGGCGGTCATCCCGCCCAACCCGACACGCGCACGGCTCATCCGCTACGATGCCGAACTCTACAAGGAAAGGCATGTCGTCGAATGCTTCATCAACAAAATCAAACACTTCCGACGTATTGCGCCGCGCTACGAAAAGACCGCCACAGCCTACTTGGCCATGCTACACCTCGTTGGCACCATGATATGGTTGCGTTAACTGTCAACAGGACCTAGCGTTTCCAGCGGATAGGCGCGGTAGTAGAACGGGCTGGCGATGCCGGCGGCGTGGATCACGTAGTCGAGCGGCCGGTCCCATTCGAACGGCTGGATGATGTCGTGCCGGATGAATTCGACGTTGGGAAGGTCGGGCACCTGGGCGCCTTCCTTGCCCGCCGTGATCATGTTGTCCATGGCGACCAGGGTTACCGGTTCATCGAGCACACCATCGTTGAGCGCGCCGAAAACCTCCATGAAGTAGCGGCCCAGGAATCCACGTCCGCCGGTAAGCAGCACGGTCTTGCCGGCGAAGTCGGCGGCGTCGACCTGCAGGCGATCGACGATCTCGGCGATATCGGATTCAAGTAGGAATTCACTCACGATCAAAAACCTCGACTTTTGGCAGCGGAACGATGAAACGGCCGCCCTCTTCCAGATAGCGCGCGTGGTTGCGCATGGTCGGTTCGGCGAAATTCCAGGCCAAAATCACCACGGCATCCGGGGTTTTGCTGTAAATGGCCTCCGAGGGCAAGACCGGAATGTGCATACCGGGCGAAAAAAGCCCCTGTTTCAATGGACTGTCGTCGACGATGAAGTCGATCACATCGGGTCCGATGCCGAAATGATACATCAGCGTCGTCGCTTTGGCGGGTGCGCCGAAGGCCGCGATGCGCTTGCCGGCCCGCCTCAGCTCACTGAGCGCCGCCGTTAACTGGTCGCGCACCTGATCGATTTTGGCGCCAAAATGCTGGAGGGTTTCGGCCTTGTGCAGACCGAACGAGGCCTCCAGATCCATCAGCGATCGAACCGACCCGTCCGCAGCATGCGGGCCGCCGGCCAGTTGCGCGACACCGCGCAGGCTGCCGCCGTGCGACGCAACCCGCTCGGCGGCGATCATCTGCATACCGTGGGCGGCGAAGAACCGCTCGAGCGGTTTTACGGAATGGTAGGCCAGGTGCTCGTGGTAGATGGTATCGAAAAGTGTGTTCTCGAAGACATCGACCAGGTATGAAACCTCAAACACGAAAACGCCGCCGGGTGCCAGCAGCGTGCGGATTCCTTCGGTGATCCCGGCCAGGTCATCGGCATGGGCGAAGACGTTGTTGGCGGTGATCACCTTGGCCAGGCCGCGATCGGCGCGGATTTGCTCGGCCAGCTCGGCGGTGAAAAAGGTGGCCAGGGTCTCGACGCCGTCCTGCATGGCCTGCACGGCGATGTCGCGGGCCGGATCGACGCCGAGGACGTCCATGCCCTTGGCCTGGAACCGCTTCAACAGCGTGCCGTCGTTGGAGCCGATGTCGAGAGCGAGCCTTCCCGCTGGATCCGGCACGTAGGCGCCGCAGACGGCGTCGGCGTAGTCCTGGAAGTGCTTGACGAACACCGGCGAGGTGCCGGACACATAGACATAATTGCCGAACAGCAGTTCTGGATCGATCACGTCAAGGAGCTGCACGTGGGCGCAATCTTCACAGAAGAAGACATCAAGAGGAAAGGTTTCTTGCGGCCTGCCCAACGCAGTCTCAGGGACGAAGGCGTTGGCCGGCGGCGTCGGTGCCAGCGTTAGCACCTGCGTCAAATCAGCGCTGCCACATAATCGGCAAGTGTTGCGGCGATGGCAGGCGTCGTTCAATCGCCGTCATCCTCGCCGCGCGATTGCGCCTCGCCGAGCTTCCACGAGGTCCAGCCCTCGGTGGGAACGAAATCGACACGTACCACGTCGGCTTCGTAGGTGGCTTGGTCGCGCGGGTTGCGCCCCAGCGTCAGGAACACGGTATCGACCGGAAAACGCATGCCGTGATCGACCAACGGCGGCGTGAATACCATCTCACCTTCGTCGACGACGATCACCGCGGGCTCGGCGTCGGAGCCGGTGGGGCGGTGCAGGTATTCGAGCTGCCCGGAAATCACGTAGCAATAGTGCCAATCGGTCTTGTGAAAATGGTTGGCGCGGATGGAGCCCGCTTTCGATTCGATCATCACCGCTGAGCGCATCATCTCGTCGACCAGCGGCTGGATGTTGCCGCGCGCGTCGATGAACGGTTTCTCCAGCTTGACCACGCCGTGGGCCGGCCAGCGGGCCTTTTCTTCTTCGGTGACGGGGGGATGTTCGGGGCGGACATGGGGTTGGTTTCCCTAGATGTGACGGCCACCTAATCTACGGATTAAGGCCGTGATGTCCAGACGACGCATGCGCTGCCTATCGGTCTATAGCCGGTAGCTTGCAGGTGTCGGGAGTCAGATGGACAAATGTGAATGGACTGTTCCCAGAATGGAGGGAGGGCAGCGTTCTCGACTGCAGGAATCTCGCATGGAATGTCATCAGGGTGGTGATGCACCCGCGCCGTTCGAGATCTAACAGGAACTCTTCGTACTTTGTCGGCTCCGGTCTCCTGCCCAGGATGAAGGGGAGCAAGACATGGGTGATTTGCTGGTCGCGGAACTGAGACCATAGCCGAGACGGGTCTTTGATCTTGGCGTGGACCTCGATCACAGCTTGTTCCACTGCATTGTTCCACTGCATTGTTCCACTGCATTGCCGTAAAACACCGGTGTATCGAAAAGGTATACGAGCTGCCGATTCGATACGAACAACCGGTCAGTGTTTCGCAGATCTTTTTGAATAGTGGTGACCGCGTCATACTCCGATACTGTCCTTCGTAAGAAGGAATCGCGGCTTTCTCCATGAACTAGACGCTGGAGATAGATGCCCGAATACAGTAGCGTGCCGGCGCCGTGCAATGGCAAAACCAAGAAAAACACGAGATAAAGCGGTTGGCTAAGGGTTGACCACGCGACGGTGGCCCGGTGAGCGGCCGTCGCGAAGCATATCAGCAGTATTGGATACAAAGGCAACAAGTGTCGCACCCGTTGTGAGGGGCCGGTGAGAAACCAAACGGCGTATGCGACAAGGCAAATCACGCCGAAACTGAACAAAGGGTGATGAAACAACCGTGCTCTGTAGGCCCACATACCGAGAAGCGTCGCCGGCGCGATCAGCAAAACGAACGGACCGAACCCGACCCGTAGAGACTCGAAAACAGGGTTGGCAAACAGTGTCGCCGCGACCGGATAGGCGAAAAACCACCAGGCATCAGCGGGAACGGCGCGCTCCTGGATGATCATCCTATAGGCTTCATGGATATCCGCGTTCCACGGCACGTGCGGCGGATACTCGATTACCCCGAACAGCAGCGGGAATATGGGGTCGCCGGTAATCCAGAAATTCCAGGCGTACCACTGGGCGCCGGTGATGAGTGCCACGATGCTGAACACGCAACTGTGCACAAACCATCGCCGCTGCATCAATAGGGCGACGCCGCAGGCGAATACGAAAATCATGCCGGTATACTTCGCCGCCATGAACAGCCCGGCGGCAATCCCGGCGAGCGCCGCGAACTTGAGACAATCGAGCTGGCGTGCCTTCGCCACCGCCAGCGCGGCAACCAAAACGAACATGGCGTTGCGAACTTCGATATGGCCGCTGCCGGCGCTGTAGAGAACCGCCGGCGTGGTCAGGAACAAGAGCGCCAACGCCAACGCCCAGCCGCGGCTCAGGAACTGGTGTGATATGACGAAGACCAGGAGCGCGCAGACCCATCCGCTCGCCATCGTCCATAGCGTCATCGTCGTTTCGCCGCCGGTGCCCAACGCGACCAAGTAGGTCATCTGGTGCAACAGCGGGATCGTTCCCTCGATGGCGTGATAGATGGGGAATAGCCTGCCCTCCGCCAAAACCGCCTTCGGAATGGCGAAGTGATAGGCAAGCGAATCGCCATCCACGGGCGGCACCAACCCCTCGGCCAAATCGAACACCAGGACGACGGCGATGCAGATCAAGAGCACCGGTTGCCATGGCGAGTGGGCGCGCCCCCAGGCGGTGGTCCGCGGGGCCCGGCCGGCAGCGAGCACCAACGGGGAAAACGCCGGTAAGGCCAATGCAACGAGCAGCCCGATCAGCGCCGGGCGACCGATATGGCCTGTGAGTGCCAGAAAGAAGGTCAGCCAACCGATGACGCCGATACCGATCGCCGCCGAGACCGCATATCGGGTCAGTGGCTCCAGACTTGGGCCGAGCCAACGGACGACAGCCGAACCGGCGCCGAACGCGGCCAAACACATCAACAACAGATAGAGGAAGCTTTCCAAGTCAATGGTTCCGTTCGGCCCCGGCATCCTGCATGGTCCGAATTCTCCCTCTCCGGCCGCCGTAGTAACGATCGAGGGCGCCTTCGACGAGTAGGTGTTGGTACGAGATGGGCGCATCGAGGGGAATCGAATCGGCGCACACAGCCCAGCGGGGCATGTCCGGGAAGTTAAGTCCGCGAAGCCCGCTGCGGCAGAATTCGTAACGTCTGGCGATGACCGATATGGCCGCCTCGTCGATGCTGTCGATATCGCCAAACGCAAAGGCATACCAGCGGGTCGTTTGACCAAGCTTGGCGTCCAGGAGATCGCCGGCCTCGACGACCTCGGCATGCATTTGATCGGCGCTCATCCCCGCCAGACGGCGGTGCGACATGCCATGACAGCCGATTTCATGGCCGTCATCGCGCAGCGCCGCAAGTTCATCCCAGCGCATCAGACGCTGGTCCGGCGGTAGGTCATCGGCGCCAATCCGTCCCTGAAAAACGTTGGCGGCAACGGCGGCCCTTTGCAGGGCTGGCGCAAGCTCAGTCAAACCCGGTGCGACGAAGAAGAGCGCCTTGATTCCGAATTCCGCCAGGACGTCGCGCGCCACATCGTGGTTTGAGGCGAACCCATCGTCGAAGGTGAACAGACAGGGCGTGCGGCCGGCCTTGGGTTTCGGCTCTTGGCCGCCGGATCGCCCGCGCAGAATGCCCGCCGCCTGGCCGGGCGAAATCATGCCATGGCGTTCGACGACATCGGCGACAAGCTCGCGAAAGGCGGGTCGCGAGGCCGGCGGCACGTCGTGAAACAGCAACGCGCGAAACCCCGGCGGCGGCGGCGAGACTGACCTCGCCAGGCGATGCAAGGAGAGCCATGCCGGGGCGATCCGGTATCTCAGCATTCGCGCACCGCCTATGCCTTGCGACCGGTGACCGCGCCGATCTTCAGGCCGAAATGGAAATAGAGCCACAGTGAGACAATGAGCGGTAGCAGACTGCCTGTCATCAGGGTGAAGTTGGATTCCTGGTAAAACAGCGGCAGCAATACCCCGACGCCCATCGCCTGAACCGGCAATTCGGCCTGCGGCCGGTTGAAGAAGGTTTCGAGCAGGCCCAGGAACATACCGATCATCGCCATACCGATGAGTACGCCGGAGCGACCGAAGTTCGCGTATAGTTCCGTAATCCACGGTATGTTGATTGACATGTGCCTCTCACGTGGCCGAATATCCGGAGCTAGGATTCCGTATCGATGGGCAAAAACATTTCCCCACCGCTCTTCCGGTTTGTCTCGCCATATGAGCCGTGGCACCCATCCGGTCAGCAGTGTCTGATACGTTGTGCCCTTCCAATAGGGTATCGGTTCCGGCGTATTCTCGACGACATGGCTGAACGTGAGGATATGCGAAATGCGGCGCACAAGGCCGGTGAAGGGCCGGTCGCTTTTCTGCGTGCCCAGCCCGGTTTCCATTGTTCGTGATATCACCAGCCGTACGAGTTTGGTGGTTTTTTCGATTGCCGACAGGTGTTTTTCACCCCGCCAAATTCCGCTTTCTGTGACCCTGAATTCCGTCATATGAGGATACACCACGATCACCAGCAACGATATTACAATGGCCGATTTCCAAGGCAAACGGACACCGCGATACATGAACAACAAAACGGTCAATACCATCAGGTAGATCATGGCGGTCATAAAGCCGCTCGCGACCATCGAGCCGAGCCAAACGGGAAGGATCAAAAAGAAGTACGCCAGGCGATGCCATTTGATTGATCGGCCCTTTCCTGGAATTAGAAAGAACAGCGAAAAGGCGACAAACCCGGCCGGCCTCAGGAACTGGCCGATCGACGGTAGCGACTGAAGCTCAGGTGACAGCATATAGGTGATATGGCCGAGCGCCAGCCCCCAAGCCATCCAAACAAGGGCGCGCCGTTTGCCTTCGTCTTCGGTGCCAAACCCGAACGAGAGCCCGGGAATGGACGGCGAACAAAACACCCGCATCAGCCACCAGGCTGACAACATCCCGACGAGACCAAGAAGAACAAGCACCAAGGCTTCGATGCTGACTTTGTCAATTGTGACGAGCGAATAGAACTCGAGCCCGGAAAGGTCCTTGGACTCAAGATAATGTACAAAAAAGACCGGCAATCCGAAAAATACCGCATAGAACGCGCCAACCAACGCCTCCATCGGCAGTATCGGCCGTTCCTCGGGCAATTGGCGTAAGTATCGGATGACCGGAATTCCTGCCACCCACATTATGGCAAGCGCCAAAAGCGCGGCCTCTAGGTCCAGCGTCTCCGCCCGGAATACCACTGCCAGAATGCTGGCTATAAGCGCCAGCCCGCAGAGGATCAAAAGATTTCGTTCCGAGATCACGGGAGGTAGCAATTTCTGTGTTCGTCAAAGAGTGGTGAGGAAATTCACTATCTTGGAGCCAATTGCAGCAATCATTGGCTCGAACTGCAGTAGATACAGGGCCATGATAACGACCACCCATACGACCAGTCCCCATCGGATGAACGTCTCCGACGAAGACCCCAACCGGTGGCGGCTCATCGCGGGCGCCTCGCCAGGACTTGCGCGGTGGATAGGCATCCGAATACAGCGGCCCGGAGATTGAGCGGGAAGACCCAAAGGCTGCGCAGGAAGTGACGCAACGCATCGGCAAAGGCCCCAGCCTTCTGGAAGCTGCGCGCGGCGCCGTAGATCGCCATCGAACGGCAACGGCGGTACCGCAACCCGTCGAGCGGCCGTTTCTCAGTCAGGGCGGCATAGTGGTTTTCCAGAACGCTCAGGTTGGCATTCATGTGGCGCTGGACGGAGGCGCTGTTGTTGGCGTCATGCAGCCGATAGACCGACATCACCTGGCCCACGAATGCCACGCGGATTCCTTGCTGTGCCAGGCGCAGCCACAGATCGTAGTCCTCGCAGGTCGCGAAATCCGGTCGCTCCGAAAACCCGCCGACCCGGTTGACGGCTTCACGCCTTACCATGACCGCCGTCGGCGACAGGCAGTTTCCGTCGAACAGAAGCCGCCGATAGTCGGCCCGCTCCGGTTGATGGTGCGGTGATACCCGAATCACCTGGCCGTTCTTGGTCGTCTGTTCGCGATGGCAAATCAGATCGGCATCGTCTGCGTGCCGCAGGCAGGCCTCGAGCTTCCGTTCAGACCAGAGATCGTCGGAGTCCAGGAACGCGATCCACTCCCCGGTCGCTGCCTCGAGCGCCTTGTTGCGCGAGGCGGCGATGATACCGTCGTTGCGAAACTCCATTCGCCTGATGCGCGGGTCGGCGAATGCCTCGACCGTCTCGATGGTGTCGTCGTCCGAGTAGTTGTTGACGACGATGGCCTCCCAGTCGCCCTCGGCCTGCGCCAGCACGCTCTCGAGCGCTTTGCGGAGCAACGTGGACTGATTGTAGGTGGGAATGATGATGCTAACCTTCGGCATGACCGAACCACACTTCACAGGCGTCCAAGCATCGATCGATTTCGTTTTCCAGATTGCCGTCGATATGGACCCCGCCCGTCGAGAGCAGATCATTTGAAAGCTCGAACCAGGCGGGCGCCTGTTGATTTCGAGGCGCCTGAATGACCGTCAGTACGCGGCCAGTCCGCGCCTTGGCCCGATCGGCGATCAAGTGCGCCAGGTCCAGCGTCCGCATCGAGGTGCCGGCTGCCAGGTTGAGAATCGGCGCGTCCTTCGGCACAGCATTCAGGCCAAGATAGCGCCCGACGATGCGGTTCGCTTCCGAGATTGGAATGAAGTCCCGCGGCTCCTCCCCGGAACTCCGAAGGGTCAGGACGTCGCCCATCGCAGCCTGCCGGCAGAGGTCGTTGGCGACTAGCATCCAACAGTTGGCGGCCGCGCCCATCGGTGCGCCGACGGCGTTGGATAGGCGAAAGACGATTCCGTCGACCGTCTCGGCGCCGGTCACTACGGCCTCGGCATCGAGGTGGGTTTGGGCGTAGGGATGGGGGTTCCCTGGCGGCGACGCCTCGTTGAGATTGCCGACCAATGGCGCACCGTACACGTGGGCCGTCGACATGTAGATCAGTCTGGAAACGCCGGCATCCCCCGCCGCGCGAATGACGTTCCGCGTCCCCTCGACGTTGACCCTCCGTGCGGCCGCAGGATCTTCCGCACAGGCACTCGCGTTCATTGCCGCGAGATGCACGATCGTATCGGCGCCCCGAAAGCCGGCCGTCAGGGCGCCGATGTCGTCCAGATTTAGCTCGGCGACGGCCATGTCATGCGACCATGCGGGTCGCCGCTGGCTGGCCCGGCGGGCCAGCAACCGAACGTCATGCCCGGTTGAGGAGAAGAACTCGGCGAACCGGCCGCCCAAGTACCCGTACCCGCCGGTGATGGCGACGGCGGATTTCATCCGTGCTGGATCTCCCAGTCGTATCCGATCTCCGGATCGAACGGATCGCGCCGGCTGATTTCGTCCGGGTCATGGGGAATGGAAGCACAGTTGGCGGTGATCGATGTGAATTCACCGATACCCTTGAACCCGTTCCAAAGCATCGGTGGCACCGTCACCAAGGCATAATTGTCGGTACCCAGGATGATCTCGTCGGTTTGCCCGAAGGTGGGACTGCCTTGCCGATCGTCGTGGAGTACGAGTTTGATCTTTCCGTACGGGACGGCGTAATTGAGGATCATTTCGCGATGGATGTGCCATGCCTTGACCACACCGGGATGCACGGTGGAGAAGTATATCTCACCAAATTGCCGGAACACCGGCGAATCGCTCCGCAACATATGCATTACGGACCCGCGCTCGTCGGCGATTTGCCGGAGCGGCGTCACGACAACGCCATCGATCATCTAACTCTCCATGAACTCAAGGATCTGCGATTGCGTGACGTCTTGCGCCGGCTCGCCGTCATTGACCCGGAGATACCATTCGACCGTCCGCTCAACCGCCTCCGCCGATGACCACAGGGGCAGCCATCCCAATTCCAACTTCGCCTTGTCGATACACAATTGCAGCAAGACATGCTCGAAAACGGCCTCGCGGTCTCGGTCCTCGATGACCCGGCCGCTGCCCCAGCATTCGACGGCCCGATCAGCGATCTCGCGGACTGTCATGCCGCGCTCGATCTCCGGGCCGAAATTCCAGGCGCTGGAGAAGGCGGGCGGGCTGTCGAGCAGCGCGGCGGCCAAGACCAGATAGCCATGCAGCGGGTCGAGAACATGTTGCCACGGGCGGGTCGCTTGCGGGTTACGCAATTCGATCGGCTCGCCGTCGCGAAGCGCGCGCATGCAGTCGGGGATGACCCTATCGGCCGCCCAGTCGCCACCGCCGATGACGTTCCCGGCGCGTGCCGATGCGACGCCGACGTCCGGCCGGGACTGGAAGAACGAGTGGCGATACGCCATGAACACCATTTCCGCCGCTGCCTTAGAGGCGCTGTAGGGGTCATGCCCGCCGAGTTCGTCGGATTCGCGGTAGCCCCAAGTCCACTCCTTGTTAAGGTAGGCTTTGTCAGATGTCACGAAGACCAATGCCCGCAGGCTGTCGCAGGGCCTGAGCGCCTCCAGCAAATTCACCGCGCCGCTGACATTGGTATCGAACGTCACTTTCGGCTGGTCGTAGGACCGGCGCACCAGCGCTTGCGCGGCGAGATGAAAGACGATGTCGGGTCGCGTCTCTTCGACGACCCTGCGTATCGCCGCCGCATCGCGGATATCCGCCTCGACGTGGGTAATCCGGTTCTCCAGGTCCAGCAGCTCGAAATGCGATCGAGCGTACCCGGGCGCCAGGGCATAGCCGGTGACGTCGGCGCCGAGATGCGCCAGCCAATGCGCCAACCATGAGCCCTTGAAGCCGGTATGGCCGGTCAACAGAATGCGCTTGCCCCGAAAGGAATGTTCAAGGGATGCGGTCACCGGCGGCTCCATGGCGCGGCACCCCCGTGCCAAAGGTCGTTCAGTAACTTGTAGTCACGATAGGTGTCCATGCACTGCCAGAAGCCGTCATGCTTGTAGAGCGCCATCTCGCCGTCGCGGGCCAGTTTGCGCATCGACTCCTGCTCGAGCACAAGATCGTCGTTGTCGTCGAGATAATCGAACAGGTCCCGCCGGCAGACGAAAAAGCCGCCCGATATCCTGCCGCCGGTGGCCTGCGGTTTTTCATTGAATTCCGTGACCAGTCCGTCGGTATCGGACTCGATTTCGCCGAACCGGCCCGGTGGCCGAACCCCGGTAACGGTCATGATCTTGCCGTGCGACAGATGGAAGTCGACCAGTTTGCCGAGATCGACGTCGCTGACGCCGTCGCCGTAGGTGAGCATGAAGTGTTCCGCGTCGCCGACATAGCGCCGGACCTTCCGGACCCGGGCGCCGGTCATGGTTTCGAGGCCGGTATCGGCCAAGGTGACGCGCCACCCCGTTTCATCGGAGTTGCCGTGGTAGTCGATCTGCTTGTCGGCGCCCAGGGTCAGCGAGAAATCGTTGGTAAAGGCCTCGTAGTTCAAGAAGAACTCTTTGATCACGTGACCCTTGTATCCTAGGCACAGGATGAAATCGTCGAAACCCTCCGCCGCATATGATTTCATGATGTGCCACAAGATAGGCCGGTTGCCGATGCTCACCATGGGCTTCGGAACGTCATGGGAGACGTCGCGAATCCGGATACCCTTGCCGCCGCAGAGAATGGTGGTTTTCAGTTTCATGGTTTGCCTACCAACCGGTGTACTGATCAGAGAACCGCAAATCCCGTTTCAGAAGGATACCCACGTACCCCTCGAAATCGAGCTTGCGCCACAATGGCGCGCTGAGCCGATATATCGAGCGGCGCGGGTATTGCAAATAAATCTCGGCGAAAAGCGACCGCCAGCCGGAAAAATGCGCAAGAAGCAGCCAATCTTCAAGGCAGTATTCGTGGATATGGACCTTCTCCGGCGACAGGGTTTCCGAGCCCCCCTGGTCGACGGCCCGCAGGTGGTAGCCGCCAAACCGGCTGTCACGCCGATAGGGGACGGTCAAAAGCAGGTGTTCGGCGCTGTCGCTGCAGGCCAGGCGCCGCAGAAACCCGACCGGGTCGATGAGGTGTTCCAGTGTTTCGAAGCACAACAGCAGGTCGGGATTGATATCCAATTCGCCGAGGTCCTCGGCGCGGCACAGGTAGGCCTTGCCGCCTTTGTCCTTGATCTTCTGCACCGCGACCGGATCCAGGTTGGCGCTGATGATTTCCTTCACCTTGCCCTGCGGCGCCAACGCCTGAATGTAGGCGGCATGATTGCCCGACGAATCACCGATGTCGACGACACTGAGATCGCCGCCGTCGATCCGCGTCAGCGTGTCCAGGACGCTGCGGATCTGGAAGGCCTGTTGGCCGCGTATCTTCAGTTCCCAGTATCGGCGGTAATCCTCGTTGGCGAAGCTGTCGGTGTACTGATCGGAGACATCGGGCACGACCTCCCGCAAATCGGCAACCAACGACCCCAGGTCCTGCTCACGGAGCGCCGCAGCAATGCTGCGCGCCGACAGCGTTTGGTACAGGCTAGACGTATCAACGCCCAGGGAGCTCAACAGGTTTTTGGACACTCGCAACATCGTTCGAATTTTCAGGCGGTGACGCCGTCGCCTAGAATCTCCTGCCAAAGGCGCCAATCCGGCGCCGAGAATACGTCATTCCGGCGGCTTCGGCCGGGAACCGATTGCAACGGCAGAACCGCCGCCAGATCGGCGGCGGCTGCCTCGCATACGTCTATCCCGGACGGCAGAATATCCATGGCGATGCTTTTTGCCGGAACAAACCGCACCGTCGGAATGCCCGCCAAAACCGCCTCCAGGCCGACGGTGCTTGCCGCATAGACCGCCGTTGCGATCTTCGGGAGTTCGGCGAAGCCGAGCGGCGTTCGCTTCAGGTTCGCCGTTTCCCGTAGCGGATAGGGATACATCGGGTGGTCCTTTACCAAAAACTGCAGTTCGCGGCGCCGGGCCGCGGTTTCGGCGACCGCATCGACGATCTCATCGGCGACGGAGCGGGCGCTGGGCAGGACGACGTAAACGGCGCCGTCGGGATCGTAGTTGTCGGCTCCGTGCGTGCCGATGGTGAATCGCAGCGCGCCGCCCATTTGGATGCGGCCCTTGGGCACACCAAGGCGCTCCATGTCGTCCACGAACAGCGGGCCGTTGGCGATGATGCGGTCAGGTAAGTCCTGCTCGCCATCGACGAGTGCCGCTGGCGACAGGTTGTACATGTGGTGGCCGACGACCGTATGTTGATAGCCGAACGTTGCGGCGCCGACCTGGCGGGCGGCGCTGACCAGGGAACGCTCCCAGGTGTGGTTCTCCCACGGCCAGGCGACGGCACGAGGGCGGGTCTCGGAAAGCCACCGCGATTGACAGGCCGCCTGCCACGACAACTGCGCCCCAGTGCCGGTTGCCGCCTCGAGATCGGCGGCCCGCCGCACCAGCCAGCCGTAGGTGCTTGAGCGTTCGCGCGGGCTCGGCCGCCATCGGGCGAACGGCAGCGCCGCGACGCTGCGCAGGCGGCCCCAGGCATGAAGGCTTACGGTGCGCCGATGGGCCGCCAGCTCGGTGCCGAGAGGGCCGCGGCAATCGGTGTGCAACAGCCGCACGACGTCCGGTATCCGCGCCATCAGATCGGCGAAGTAGGCATCGCCGCCGTCGGCGTCACTCCGCGGATGCCCGTAAACGACGATGGCCGCCCGCCCGGCCGGCATCCGGGCCTTCCCGGCGCGATGCCGCAGGTGTTCCCGGCAGGCGGCGGCGGCAACGCCGATCCGCGAAAAGTAGCCGCGCGCCAGCAAGCGCAAACGCCGGCCCAGGAGCGGTGGCGCACTGTCGCCGGTAACGCCTGGCCGTGTCGCAAGATGCCGGAATAGCCAAGGGTCGTCGCACCTGACGATGTAATTCTGCCGGTCCGCGGCCAGTTGATCGACGAGCCGCGACCAGGCCAGCATGGTGCCGAGGTCCGAGGGGCCGGGGTTGCACGATACCGCGTGGGCGAGATGGACCGACGGCGTCGCCTGCAGCTCGCGGGCCAGTTGCCACCAAATATCCCTTGATTCGGTAAACGCCTGTTCGAGGCGCTTGGCCAGGTTCGGCAAGACACGGTAGCGCGGCGGACAGGCGGCGTTGGAGGCAACCGGAACCCAGGCGGCGGCTTCTCGCCCGTTCAGGCCGTCGTCAGATGAACACAGAAACACCGACATGGTCGGCCCTTGCCAATCTAGTTAATATCGAGCGTCACCTTGAAGACATTGCCCTGCTTGCTCTTCGCCCAGGCCTGTTCGAAGTCCTGCAGCGGCGCCGTTTCCACAAGCAGCGCGTCGAGGTTGAGCAGAGGCAGCAAATCGATCGCGCTGGAAAAATCCTGTTTTGTGCTGCCAACCGAGCCAATGACCGTCTTGTCGTAGGCGGCGATCTGCTCGAAGGAGAAGGACTTCTCGCCGTAGGGCAACCCCAGCAATAGGATGATTGCACCGGTTGGGCTTTCGTGTAGCACCTGGAAAAGGGCATCCGGACTGCCGGTCGCCTCGACGATCACGTTGCACTGGCGAAGCTCGCTCAGGTCGCTGGAAGCCGTAATCGAGGAGCCTTGGAAAAACCCGAGACGGTCCTCGGACTTGTCGAATACCATCGGCTGAACGCCCCGCGATTCGAGGATTCGGCCGAAGATGTGGCCCAGTGGCCCGGCGCCGACGACGGCCCATTTCTGGTCCGGTCCCATGTTGCCGAGCATCGGCTGCAGCCGATGCAGTCCCTTCAGGCAGACCGCGATCGGCTCGCACAGCGTCGCCTTGCGCATGTCGGTCGCTTGCGGCAGCGGGTGAGCGAACTGCGCCGGGACCGATACGAAATCGGCGTAGGCGCCGTCCTTGCCGATCACGCCGAGTTCCGTGCGGTCGGCGCAGCCGAGGAAGTTCGCGGCCTGGCATTCGGCGCAATGGCCGCAGCTTTGGATGCATTCGACGACGACGGGCGTTCCTTCCTTGAGGTTCGTTACATTGGTGCCGATGGATACCACGTGGCCGGAGAACTCATGCCCAGGCGTGATCGGGTAGCTGGCGGTGCCGTTTCTGTAGTACCCGAGCGTGCCGTGGAAGATCTCCAGGTCGGTGGCGCAAACCGCCACGTTGGCAACGCGAACGAGCGCCTCGCCGGGGCGCACCTCCGGGATTTCCACCCCTTCCAGGCGGGCCTCCCCAGGGGCATGGATGCGTACCGCCATGGCGCCCCGGTCGAACAGCAGGGCCTCGCGCTCAGAGGCCGTCTCCATGGGGTGCGCCGTTAACAGGCCGCGCGCGATGCCGTGGGCCTTATGCCATCGGAACTGAAGAATCTCCTGATAACGCCTTGCCAGGGTCAGGCGCGCCGCAGCAGGGTTGGCGCTGCTGGCCAGGGCCTGCCAGCAATCGGCGATCAGCCAAGCGCATTCGCGCAACATCTCCGCCGGTACGTTGCGGCGGCTCAGCAGGCTGATCCGGCGCATGGCGACGGCCTCGCGATAGTAGCGGTTGTCGACCTGCGCCCACGTTTCTTCGTGGATGTGATAAAGCGGCGCATTGGGCACGTAGCGGACCTGGTAGCCCTTCTCCATCCAGTGTTTGGCCCAGTCGATATCTTCGAGCCCGGTGAGCGTTTCGTCGAAGGGGTAGGATTCCCAAAGGTCGCGCCGAATGGCCGAGTTGGCATTGTTGGCGAAAAAATCGGGCGGTGTCAGGTTCAGCGATTGGGTGCCGAAGATACGGCGGAAATCCTCGCACTCGCTGAACTTCGACGAGCGGACCCCAAGCTGCCGCCCGTAGGTCATGGCCGTCGATCCGTCGCGCAGTGGCGCGATCAGGTTCTCCAGCCAGTCGCCGTCGCAGGGCTCCGTATGGGCCGACACGGCAACGGCAAACTGGCCTTGCGCGGCGCGAATACCGATGTTCAGGGAATAGCCGAAGGTGAAGTCGTGTTTGTTGATCCGAATGAGCTGGGCACCGCGCTCCACGGCGATGTCGCGGGTCTCGTCGATGGAACCGGAATCAACAACGATCACCTCGAACGACTGGTTACCTTGCCGTTCCAGCGCATCAAACAGCGCCGGCAGATGCCGGGCCTCGTTGTAGGTGCGGATGATGATCGATGCCTCTGGCATTTCAGAGCCTTCGTGGCGCGGCCGCGGCGATTATTTCGCGGCGCCTTGCAGGCCTTCAAATAGCGCCCGCAAGGTGTTTTCGTGAATCCGGTTCCAGGCCTTCGGGCTAGAGTTGGAATTGTGGGGCGCGATGAACACGTTATCCATTTTCCGAAGCGGGCTGTCCGCCGGCAGGGGCTCGTCCTCGAACACATCGAGGGCGGCTCCGGCGATCTCGCCGTTGTCCAGCGCCCACACCAGCGCCTTCTCATCGTGCACGGGCCCACGGCTGCAGTTGATGAAATAGGCGGTGCCTTTCATGCGGCTGAATTGTTCGCGGCTCATCAGATGGCGCGACGTCGGATTGAGGTCGCACTGGGTGTTAACGAAATCGGCCTCCGCGAGCAACCGCTCGAGGTCGGTCATCTCCACCCCCAACGCCTTTACGTGTCCCGGATGAACCTCGCGAACATCGTTGCCGAGCAAGCGTGCATCGAAGGCTCGGGCGCGGCGCAGCACGCCGCTGCCAGTGGCGCCGACGCCGATGACGCCGATGGTAGATTCGTTGAGCGCCCGGCCGGGGATCTTCTCCCACACGCCGGCTTTCATGAACCGGTCCATGGCCGTCAGGTTGCGGGCGAAATTGAGGATGTATCCAAGCACCGTATCGCTCACCGGTTCGGTGAAAGCGTCCACTGTGCGAGTGATGGTGACGCCGTGATCGGCGGCTGCCGCCGCGTCGAAGGAATCGATGCCGGTCCCCCATTTTGACAGGACCTTGAGCCGCGGCGCCGCCTCGAACACGGCCCGCGTGAACTTGTCGTCGCCGGCGATGACGCCATCGAAATCCCCGATAATGGGGATCAGGTCCGGTTCTTCGAAGCGTTCCTCAACGTCGGCTTTGACATAGGCGGCATCGTGATCCGCAAACACTTGGTCGTAGTTGTGGATGACGGACAGCATGTACGGTGCCGTCACCAGAATTTTCCATTTGGTCATGGTTGGTTTTCTTGCCCTCGATTTACGCCATGTACTCGTGAACGAGCGGATCGTTGCGTATGAGTTCCGCCACCCACTCCAGGTCGCCCGGGCGGTCGACCGCATGGGTGTCGAACTCGGTCTCCACCATATGAACCTTGTAGCCGTTCTCGATAAACCGGAGCATGTCGATGGACTCGGCGATTTCCAGCGGAGTCGGTGCGAGCTCTGTGTAAAGAGCTAGGCTGGCGCGGGTAAACGGAATGATGCAAACCTGCTTGAAAGCGGAAATATCGTCAAATGCCAGCTTCTCGTGCGACGGGATCGGCTGGCGCGACATATAGATTGCGTTTCTGTCGGCGTCCATGGCGACCTTGATGGTATCGGGGTTGTGGAACTCCGCCTCGTCGACGATCCGCTTGGTCAGGTTGACGCAGGCCACGTCAGCCCCTTCGATCAAAGGGCCGACCGCGGCGTCGATCATCGCCGGCATGGTCAACGGTTCGTCACTCTGGATCATGACGTAGACATCTGCGTCGGCCTCGCCTGCCGCTTCCGCGATGCGATCGCTGGCCCGCTCATGTCGGTCGTCGGTCATCACCGCCTTTCCGCCGAATGCTTGGACGACGTCGAAGATCTCCTGATCACAGGTCGCCACATAGACTTCGGACAGCTGGTCCGACAGGGCGCACCGTTTGTAGACGTGCTCGATCATCGGTATGCCCATGAGTGCCGCCAACGGCTTGCCGGGAAACCGGCTGGAACCCATGCGGGCGGGGATCATGCCAACGACGTTCATGCCAGTACCTCTATTACGCCAAGGATTCCAGGATCGCCCGTACCGATGCGCCGTCTCCGTCCCCCAACTTCACGGGCAGGCAGATCAAATTGTATTGGTCGGGGGGCGCGGCCCGAAGGTCCAGGCCCTCGACGACGATGGCGCCGTTTCCCAGCGACTCCAGGGTGGTGCCGCAGTGGACGTGCGAGTCGAGGCGCGTGACGCTGCACCCGTCGCCGGCCTGAACATCTCTGAGCCGTTCGATCGTCGGGCGTCGATCGCCGGGCCAGTTCGGAAGGTCGTCGCTGAGGGTTAGGGTGATATCAATCCGATTCATCGGTTTTCCGCCTACAAACGAACGAACCCGCGCAGTAAATCGATGCCTGCCGGCCCGCTGTTCTCCGGATGAAATTGGTATCCAATGACATTGTCACGTTGGATCGCCGCGGCAATTTCTGCATTGTTGAATTGGGTGGTTGCAAGTATGGATTTCGGGTCTGCAGCGACGAAGTGCAAGGAATGGACAAAGTAGACCATTTCCGGATCACGTGGGTTGGCGGCTTCTTCATTGGCAGTGTAGTGGATTGTCCGCCATCCGACATTGGGCACCCTATCGGCGTCCGGGCGCTTGTTGCCATCGGGCAGTCCTATGACGTCTCCTGGGATCAGCCCCAATCCTTCGTGGCTGCCGAACTCCTCGCTGCGGTCAGCGAGAAGTTGCATGCCCAAACAGATGCCGAGAAACAGCTTTCCATTGGCGGCCGCCTCGCGCAACGGCATCACCAAGCCACGTGCCTTAAGGGCGTCCATGGCGGCAAGAAACGCACCGACTCCCGGTACGATGATCTTGTCGGCCTTGGCGATCGATTCGGGCTTGTCGCTGATTTCATAGCTTGCGCCCAAATGGCGCAACGCCTGGCCGATGCTGTATAGGTTGCCGTGTCCGTAATCGACGATGGTAATCATAGGCGCACCCCGTATCCCGCAGCCTGGATGGCTTGTTTCAGTTCCGGCAGGGTCGAGTGCTCGTAATGGAACAGAGAGCCGCAACATACCGCATCGGCCCGCGGGACAGAAAGCAGTTCGATGACGTGATCGGCGGTGCCCGCCCCGCCGGCGGCAATGACGGGAATTCGGACCGCTTCGTGAATGAGCTGAAATAAGGCGAGATCGAATCCGTTCAGGCGGCCGTCCCGATCAACCGAGGTGACGAAGATCTCGCCGACGCCCAGTTTCTCCGCTTCAACGGCCCACTCGAGCACAGACAACCCGGTCTTCTCACGGCCGTTGTCCGTGTAGCACTCCCAGTGACCGTCCGCCTGCTGCTTGGCCTCGATGGATAGCACGATGCATTGGCTGCCGAACGCCTGCGAAGCTTGGCGGAGGATTTCCGGATTGCCGATGGCTGCGGTATTGATCGCCACCTTGTCGGCGCCGCTGCGCAGGATATTGGCGATATCGTCGACGGACCGCATGCCGCCGCCCACGGTGATCGGGATGAAGATGTCGCGGGCGGCCTTTTCGATAACCGACCGAATCTGATTGCGGCCGTACAGTGAGGCCACGATATCCATGAAAATCAGCTCATCGGCGCCCTGTTCATAGTACTTGCGGGCGTGCTCGTTGGGGTCGCCAACAACCCGTAGACCTTCCATTTGCACGCCTTTGACGACGTTCGGCCCCTTGATGTCGAGGCGCGCGATGATTCGTGTGGGGAAGCTCATTGTAGTGGATCTATACTGAACTTTACGGACCGAACTCAAGCGGCTCTAGGAGATCGCTTCTTTGTCAACCAAGGAGTCGGCTTCCATGCTCGCCATCTCCCGGAATTTTTCGTTGCGTGAGACCAGCTCGTCATAGGTCCCGAAATCATTTAGCTCACCGTCCTCGAGAAACGCCAAGGCGTCGCACTTCCTGACCGTATTCAGCCGATGTGTGACGATAAAGAGAGTTTTGTGTGTCCGCAACGCATTGAGGGTATTTGTAATACGAGCCTCGGTCTCATGGTCGAGTGCCGAAGTCGGTTCGTCGAAGATCAGTACCCCAGGGTCGTGGTACAGAGCGCGCGCCAATCCGATACGCTGGCGTTGCCCTCCGGAGAACCTAACACCGTCCTCCCCGAGGACCGTATCCAAGCCCTCAGGCAGTTGGCGGACGAAGTCCACCAATTGCACGGTATGCAGGATCTCCCAGATGCGACCGTCGTCGACGACACTCGGCTTTTCCCCCAGGGCGACGTTCTGGCGCAAAGAGTCGTCGATCAGGTTGATTTCCTGCGGCACGAACCCGATATTGCGCTGCCATTGACGTAGGTTCTTTGAGTCCAGAACGTTGTCGTCGATGAGGATTTGACCATCCAACGGCGTCACGAGACCAAGCAAAAGATTGATGACCGTCGTCTTGCCGGCACCGGAGGCGCCGACGATCGCAGTAGATGAGCCCCGTCGAACCTCGATATTGAGATCTTTTACAGATGGGTACTCGGATTCCGGATAAACGAACGATACGTTCTGGAATGCGATCCGTCGCGAAACCGTGATCGGCGCGCCGATGTTGGCGGGTTCTCTGCGAGTGAATTCCCCGAGCGCTTTCATCTCGGAATAGACAGCATCGACGAATGCTCTGGCGAACGAGATCTGACTGACAGCGGCGATAACGCGATTGATCGACGGGACCATCCGGAATGCAGCCGCCGCGAATACACCAAGGGTCGCGACCAGGTCGCCCGTCGAAGTCTGCGTGTCCAACATGAAGAAGGTGACGGCCACAAGGGCGAGAACAAGAATCGTCTCCGAAACGTACCGAGGCGAATCCTTCAGGGTGCCGGAAATGGTTTTGACCCGCGCGTAGTTGGATGCGCTGCGCTCATATGCTTTCTCAAAGAACCGCTCCTTGCCGAGGACCGATATCTCTTTCAGCGCATGAAGAGGTTGGAGCGTGGCGCGGACGAGCGCGGCATCGAGGGCATTGGCCTGCCTTCCGAAAGACTTCATTAGTCTGGGCATAAAAAGTCCGAATACCACCAGTATTGAAATGACGATTCCAGTTGCGCTCAGAGTGATGTGCGGATTGATGAGAAGAAGGGTAACGAAAATCGCGATGCCGGTGCTGATCTCGAAGATGATCTCGAAAACGGAAACGAATACGGACTTAAAGATCACCGGCATCGAAACGTTCAAGTTCCGGAAGATCTCCGGTGTGCGCCTGTTTAGATGAAATTCATGAGGCGCCCGCAGATAGCGGCCCAAGAACGCCGTCGCCTCTAGGGCCACGGAGAAGTTGAAGAGCCGGTTTCGCCAATAAGCCAAAACCAGCCCAAAGATGTTCTTTCCGAGGAAGAATGATACCGCGACGATGGCGAGAACAGTCAGCTGGTTGTCATCGAATGTAAGGTCAAACAACGATGCGAGATAAATGAAGACAGGCTCGCTGGTAAGGGCATCGGGGCTGATAATCCCTTTGATGAACGGAAAAAGGATCACGATTCCAAGGGCGTCGAGCATCGCGCCGACCAGAAGGATCATGCCCAGAACGATCATTTTCAGCCTCGTTCTGGGATTCAACATTTCGAACGCTTGGTATATGGATGTGAGCATTTCGCGTTTTTCTAAAGGTTGGGAGGCCGTTGGCTGACCGGCTCCGAATTAGCGACAGGGAAAGGCGGGCGCCGCGATGCCAGCGCATCGCGACCGCGCATGGCGGTGTTCAGCGGGCGCCAAAGAGAACCAAAGTCAAAACCGGAAGTATATAAACGTTTGACCAAACTCGAAGAACAGAACGGTCGCAAATGCGCAAACGGCATGAACCGCCGAGGAGTCAACGAGGCGTATGGGTTTCTCGTTGAACAGCCATTTGTCCTCGCGCGGCACGAACGTGCAGAATGCGATTACCCCGAGATATAGCCAGTGCAGGAGGTTGTGCGTATGGGGCGCGAAAGTGTTTTCGGAGTTGAAAATCTGACCGAGCGAGCAAGGTGTGGTAATCGCCGATACTCATGAAGAACAGGGGCCAACTAAAGCTAACGATCAGAAACGTAACCGAGATGCTGATCAGTCGTGGCACCGCGTCCCAATATTTCCGGGTTGCGTGATAGATGATTACGAAGAACCCGTGATATACGCCCCAAACTATGAACGACCATCCAGCACCATGCCAAATACCAGCGGCAATGAATACGATCGCGATATTGCGCACATATTTAGGGGCTGTCCTAGCTAAGCGAGATGCTTGGGCTAGGATTGCAGGATGTATGCGAGAAGAAGCCGGCTCAGTGGTTGGAAGCGTGATCGTTTGATGGAGCACTTTGTGGCGGCGACGACGGCACGAGC
>Ga0209364_1000059_pt1 | contig 22316 bp, 22 predicted proteins | sample WorMetHERISLAND2_3_FD_187387 | JGI IMG/M metagenome (GOLD analysis project Ga0209364, IMG submission 187387) | Marine gutless worms symbiont microbial communities from Max Planck institute for Marine Microbiology, Germany - Olavius albidus HERON... | ecosystem: Host-associated > Annelida >... | reverse complement strand
CTTCATCATCCGCGCCAAATCCAATACCAAATACAGGCGTCGCTACTCTCATCCCGGGGACGAATCCGGTAGTGTTCGATGCGATCGGACCATTGTACCGAGCGGAGTTAAGTCCGTGCGTGACTACTCCCTGCCATTACGCCGTATCCGCTACCACGATGTTCAGACCAGCAAGACGTTCAACTTCTTGACCAACAACTTCGCTATTCCAGCGCAGACGGTGGCGGATCTCTACCGATACCACCGGCAAGTTGAATTGCTCTTCAAGTGGATCAAGCAACGCCTACGTATCAAATCGTTCTTCGGGACCTCCGAGAACGCGGTCAAAAGCCAGATTTGGATCGCTATCTCGGTCTACATCCTCATCGCTATCATCAAGAATCGCCTTGACAGCAATTCGGATCTCTACACAATTTCTGAGCCTGACCTCACTCGAAAACACTCTTCTAGCTCTGTTGGTTACTAGAATGGAATCCATAAGCGATACTGCCTATACCCAGTAACCAACTGAATCTATTTAATAATTTCACCGGACAGTAGTGTTCTTAAATAACAATTATAACATTCCGGGTAACGGTAAATTTTCAACTGATCGCGTGAGCGCCGGCAAGCCAGCGCCTACTTCTGACACGACCTGGATCCGCGGTAGGCGCGGGCTTGCCCGCGCTCTAGGTGCTCTACACTCGACCAGCTTGAAATTTACCACCATCAAATCCTGTCAATCCTGTACCATTAGGAGGCACGCCCGGAGATTAGAGTTCACTCCCTATTTGCGGCTGAATCTTCCCTAAAAATCCTGCGCGCTCGATGCCACCGGTCGTCGAGAGAGCATCTGTGCTAATAATCAAAACGCACACCGGCGAACAGATTGAACTCTGGGGATGGATAGAGGGCCAGCTCTTTACCGCTGGAGTTGATAACGCCATAGGCCGAGTACTTTTCGTTAAAGACATTCTTTAGATCGAGAAATACCGTGTACTTCCGCCGAGCGTACTTGACCTTGAGATTGAAGACTCGATAGTCGTCCTGTTTTGCGAAGCCGTTCGCGAAATCGCCCTCGAAGCGCCGTGCGCCGACCTGGACTCCGTTCAATGCCAGTAACAGGCCTGCTATCGGGCGCCAGACCAGATCCAGGCTCGCCTGATGCCGGGGAACATTCGGTACCTCATGCCCCGAGAACGCGCCGCCTCGGATCTCCGTATCCCGGTAGGTATAGCTGCCTTTCAGACTGATACGCCTCGCATCGAATCCGGCGGATACCTCGACCCCGTCACGCCGCGTCCGCGAACCGAGATTCTCATTGGCGAAGATAACGGAATTGTAGGAGAGCTCGTCCTTGGTGTCCAAACGGAAGAGATTGAGACTTCCGTAGAGGTTTTCCGTGAAGTCGTGGCGAACGCCAAGCTCGTAGTTATCGGAAGTCTGGGGCCTCAAGTCCGGGTTGACGCTATTGCGGAAGAAGCTGAAGATTTCATCGAGAACGGGATACCGAAAACTCTGGGCGAAGCTGAAGTAGAGGTGGGATCTGTCCGAAAACCGGTAATTCACACCGGCGGAGAAGATCTGCTTGTCATAGTCCGCCCTCTTCTTCGGGGTGATGGAACCCGTCTTCGAGAAGAACTTGTACTGGACCTTGTCCCGGCGATAGCCGGCCGACAACACCAGTCTCTCCGTAGCGGAAAACTCGTCATGGACATAGACTCCGTAGTTCTCCTTTTTCAGATCGAATTGACCTACGCCGGAGGACGAGGACCGGTTGCGGATGCCTTCCTTTGCCCGGTAGTAGTCGAAGCCGAGGGTTAGGCCATTGTCGAAGCGGCCGATCGGCTCTTCTATCACGAGCTGGGGCGAGGCGGTCACGGAGTCGATGTTGGTGTTACCCCAAAACTCACCGCTGCTGAAAGACGCGAAGAAATCCCGCTCCCGTTTCCGATAGGAAAGGGGAATCCTGAAAATACTGTCCTCCAGGAAATAGAGATCGGGATTCAATTGGACGTAGGAATCGGTCGTGTCCGAGAAATCGAGCGGGTGGGTACTGTCCCGCCTGTCGATGCCTGCCGCCGACTCGCTCAGTTGGAGCGATCCCGGCAACCCGGTATCATCCTCGTGATAGCCCGCGCTCAGCCCGATGTGAGCAACCTCTCCCAGGGCATAGCCCAGATTCAGACCGATATCGCTCTGCTTGGTATCGCTGTTCTCCCGGTATCCGTCCGATTTGTGGTAGCGACCCGAAACGGCATAGGACAAGTCATTGTAGATCCCCTTGACGTAAGCACTGGAGTTGAGTGTGTCGTAGCTGCCGCCGGCGCCTTCGACGCCGAACCCGAAGCCGGGCGTGCCGCCTTTGGTAATGATGTTGATCACGCCGTCGGCCGCATTATCCCCATAAAGCACGCTGCCGCGGCTGCCCCTGACGGTCTCGATACGTGCCACCCGGTCCAGGGGGATCAGGGTCCAGTCCGCGCCGGACAGGTCGGGATTGTTGATGCGTCGGCCATCGACCAACACCAGGGTGTTGAGGCCCGCCGTCGCTCCGAACCCGCTGCGGTCCAGCCGGTAGTCCCGGCCGTTTCCCGTGATGTCATAGACGTGCAGCCCGACCTCCCTGCGCAGGATCTCGGGAACGTCTCTCGCGGTGGAGTCAGCGATATCCGCTTCCGTAATGGTGGTGACATTGGCGGGCACGGATTCCGCCCGCTTTTCGTACCGGGTCGCCGTCACCACCAGGGTCTCCAGCTCCGGCAGCGCCTGAGACTCGACGTCGGCTTCCTGCTTGGCCCGACCCTGCGCCGCGACCGCTACCAGGAATCCCCCCAAGACCAGGCCCAACCCAATCCTTCCGCTGTTCGTTATCATGCGCTCACCTCATCAGGAACAAATATCCGGGCACACTACCGTCCGATGAAATTATCAAATAGATTCGGTTGGTTATGAGTATAGGCAGTACCGCTTATGGCTTCCATTCTAGTAACCAACTGAGCCAGAAGAGTTTTTTCGAATAAGGTCAGGCTCAGAATCACTGCTGTCTGACAAAACGTTTGTTCTTGTTGCGTAACTCCTTGTAAGGAAATGAAAGACGGCCACTTTAAGAGTGTCACCGATTTGAATCACCTCGCGCATCTCCCAAATACCCACTTCTGGGGATGTTGGGGGCCCGGTTATGCACATCGGCAAGCTCGTTTTTTCTCAGGTCATTGACTCTTTACCGAGCCTCTACCATCGACCTGCGCCTATCCGTCCTTATCCGTGGGCACTGTTTCGCTCAACCGAATCTACTGTCAAGCTCCAGACCCCGCTCGATCTTCAAGGCAACATCCCAACCTTTATCCACATCTCCGACGACAAGCTACACGACGTCAATGTCCTTGATCTGCTGATCCCGGAGCCCGGCGCCTTCTACATCATGGATCGTGGCCATATGGACTTCGAGCGCCTGTTCACGTTGCACAGAACAGGGCCATTCTTCGTCATCCGCGCCAAGTCCAATACCAAATACAAGCGTCGCTACTCTCATCCCGGGGACGAATCCGGTGGTGTTCGATGCGATCGGACCATTGCGCTGAGCGGAGTCAAGTCCGTGCGTGACTACCCCCTGCCATTACGCCATATCCGCTACCACGATGTTCAGACCAGCAAGACGTTCAACTTCTTAACCAACAACTTCGCCATTCCAGCGCAGACGGTGGCGGATCTCTACCGATACCGCCGGCAAGTTGAATTGTTCCTCAAGTGGATCAAGCAACACCTACGCATCAAATCGTCCGAGGAGCACAGGGAAACGAGGGAGCGTAGGCGCCGAGCGGAGTGCGACGTCCCCCGGGTAGGCGCAGGGCTGAGCATTTGGTCGGAGTGCGGCGCGTGAGAGCGCCGGCGGAGACGAAATGCCAGGCCATGCGACACCCCGGCCTCGGCCATGGCCTGATACAGGGCCAAGGTGCCGCCGATATTGTTCTCGTAGTACGCCAGCGGGATCTGTATGGATTCACCCACGGCCTTGAATCCGGCGAAGTGGACGACGGCAGCGAAGCTCCGATCCCGGAACAGGGCAACGAGGGCCATACGATCACGCAGGTCGGCATGCACGAAGTCGGGTTTGCAGCCCGTGATCTCGGATACCCAACGCAACGCCGCTTGCTTGCTATTGCTCAGGCTGTCGACAACTGTTACCTGGTAGCCGACCTCCAACAGCTCCACGCAGGTATGGCTCCCGATGTAGCCCGCCCCACCGGTCACCAAGATATTCATGCGCCCTCCTCCCGCAAAGAAACCAATCATGCCGAGGCATCGGTACCTGATTTGTCCACGCCCCCCACAGCCGCAGACGCACCCGCAAACGCCGCAGCAGATCGAGGTCCAGGGTGTCTCCTGGCAGGAGCACCATCGCACGGGAACGCCAACGCCCGCAGCGTAGATTCAGCACCAAAAGTCCTGGTGTCACGAAGGTGGACGGCAACAGCCGGCCTTCGATTTGCTGACCGGATACCAGAATCAGGGTCCAGGTTCCGTCCGGCTCCCAAATCGCCGCCCGTGCCACCCACCCAGGGGCAGCGCGACGACAACGGACAAAGCCGCACCATGGGTTACTAGCAGAAATGCCGCCAGCATACGGGAAGGTCGGGGCCTGATCCTGAGCGGTGGCAGCTCCCGGTTTTCGCTCATAGCAATCCTGGATTATTCGGCATTGTCCGGAGGGGAAAAATCCCTTCCTGCATCAGGACAAGTTTGACCTGTTGCGTTGCGACGCACACGAGACGGCCCTGGAGCACGCCGGCGGTCGGCGCCATCGGCGCCAAGAGGCCCGCGCGTCTGCTAGGCTGGGGCAGGAATACCCTGACCCGCAAGCTCAAAGCGCTGCGGCTCGACCCAAATACCCCCACGGTCGAGGATGCGGAAGTTTTGTAGAATATGTAAGGTTGGGTTAGGCGCGCGGGGAAATGCCTCATGGGGCACGGCGTCGGACGCGCCGTAACCCAACACGGATACCTTATGGCGGACCCCTTGTCCTTTCGGTGGCCGACGGCTATCGAGCCACTGCCCTCCGATCGAGCCAGGTCAACCAGATACCGCTGAGTAACCAAGAATAGGCCCAGGTGCCGACGACGATCAGCGCAAAGGCGATGACGATATCCATGGTGCTACCGTTCAGGGAGAAGGCCGGCACATACCCGAGCAAGAACGGGCCGAGGTAGAGAAACTTGGCGAATTTGAAGGCGGTGAAGGCGGTCCTCCACATATTGGCCTTGGCGATGGCGGCACCTGCGAAGGCCGCGATGCAGACGGGCGGCGTGATGTTCGAGTCCTGTGACAACCAATAGACGATCATGTGGGCCGCGATGGGGTTGATACCGAGCTCGGTCAACGCCGGCACCGCTACCACGGCCGTAATCAGGTAGGCCGCGGTTACGGGTACGCCCATCCCCAGGATCAGAGAGGCCAGGGCCACCAGTAGGATGGTCAGCCACAGCCTGCCGTCAGCCAGCGCGATGATGATGTCCGCGAAGGTGAGCACTAGACCGCTGTATGCAAGCACCCCGATGATGATACCGATCACACCCACGGTGGCGCCGATCTTGAGGCTAGACAGGGTGCCGTGGCGCGAGGCGATCACGAATCTGTGCAGCTCCGACCGGATGTCCGTCCCTCGGGCGTGCCGCCGGTAGAGCAGAACGGCGGCCAGGATCAGGCCGTAGATGAGCGGTAGATTCCTCGTGAGTGCCGCTTGCAATCCGGTTACCACCCCCGCGTCGAGCACCGGGGCCAAGGCAGCGGAGATCCACTGTGCGGGCGCGCCGAGCGTGGTTCTGAAGGCCGCGGCGACCGCGGGCCCCAGCGCCCAGCTCAAGCCGGTCGCCAGCCAGCCGACGGCGAGCACGAAGAGCATGCTGTAGGACAGGGACGGGTCGATCCCGGTCTCTCTCAGCCTGTGGCTGACCAGGATGCAGGTAGCGAGCCCTAGGACGGCAGAATAGCCGGGCGAGTAACCGCTGAGCATGAAGAGGGTGATGACCGCTAGGGGAGTAATGTAGATCCACTCCTTCCTGAAGATTTCCATTGCATCTCGCCCGGATTTCTCGCCGCGGATACCGAATCGCTTGGCCTCGTAATGGACCATCACATAGACGCTGAAGAAATACATGAGCGCCGGAAAGACGGCCACCAGCATGATCTGGGCATAGGGGATGCCGGTGAGCTCCGCCATGATGAAGCCCCCCGCCCCCATGATGGGAGGCATGAACATACCGCCGAGGGATGCGGCCGGCTCGATTCCGCCCGCCACATGGGAGCGGAAGCCCGCCCGCTTCATCATGGGGATGGTGAAGGCACCGGTGGACACGGTGTTGGCGATGGCACTGCCCGAGATGGAGCCGAACAGTCCACTGGCGATGACGGACACCTTGGCCGGTCCTCCGATCCTGTGGCCCACCGCCGCCAGGGGGAAGTCGATAAAAAAGCGCTGGGCGCCGCTCGCCTCGAGAAAGGCCCCGAAGATCACGAACAGGATGATGTAGGTCGCTAGCACATTGGCCATGATCCCGAACACGCCGTCGCTCTTATAGAAGATGCTGGTGCACAGGCCGGGGAAGGTATCGCCGGCATGAGAGATCAACTCTGGGGCGTAGGCCCCATAGACGCCGTAGAGCAACATGACAGCGCCGATGATGACGAAGATGTTGCCGACGACCCGGCGCGCCAGCTCGATACCGATCAAAACCCCTACTACGGCGATAGCCTTGTCGAGCACCGTCTCCGCGCCGGCCCGGTAGTTGATGGCCTCGAAGTTTGCGATCCAGTAGCCGATGCAGACGATGGAGGCGGCGATTAACAGATAATCCAGGACCCGACCTAAACGCCCCGGCGTCCGGTAGATCATGAAGACCAGGACGTAGGTGATCAGGACATAGATACCGCGGTGATACTGGGTAGACGCCGGCTCGAAGACCGCCGAGTAAGCGTAGAAGAGAACAAGGCCGAGCGCCAGTAGATCGAACAGGCGCTGTTCTATCCTGGTGAGCTGTTCGAACAAGGGCCCTCTCCTAATTTTACTTTAGTCATATTAAACCCTAGGGGACTATAGGGAACCTTGAAAAATCCAGTTCTTCGGCGCGCTTTATGAATAGTTGCTGAGATACCTATACTACATCTTATATCATTTTTTCATTGAAGAGTTGTGCATAAATAGGTGAAAAATCCGCATGATAATCGGTATGCTCGACTACGTCCTGTCACCTGACCAGCTCGCCGACCTGCGTCAGGCACACCGCCGCACCCGAGACAAACGCGAGGCCGACCGCATCAAGGCTGTGGTGTTGCTGGCGACCGGCTGGACGGCCGAGGCGGTGGCGGAAGTTTTGCTGGTCGATCCCAACACGGTGCATGCGCACTTCAAGCGTTATGGTAAAAGTGGGCGTGAGGCGTGTTGGCTTTGGGGTGTCTTACCCGGAGAATCGTCGGGTGAATGAAAAGCCGAAATATTGATATTAGCTTAGTATAATCCTGGAAATTCTGTGAATCCTGTACTATTTAGAAGATAAGCTTGGAGGTGAAAGCTTACTCCTCATCAACCGACCGGATTTTACCAGCGTCGGCTACAATGGAGCCGGGTTATCTTGTAGAGACATCATCATGCCAACCACTAGCGCACCGCCGCCCGTCCCGATCGGCGTTCCCGAAGTCCGTGCGTGATATCCATGCCTTCCGCATCGAGCAGTGGTCGGACTTTACCCCAGTGGTCAAAGGTTGAACATGGGAGATTCAAATCAAGGAGACAGAAAAACATCCATGAGGGCGGATGTGCACGGACTATGAATGCCGCCCCCCCTATTCAGGTTGTTGTGCTTACTTCTGCTGCTCGCGATCGTGCCCGGCTCGGGGGTAGCGCGACAGGGCGCGCGTGAGGTCATGGCCGACGCCATGGCCAAGATGATGGAGGCCATGGGTCTGTTCGATTCCGCCCCGCGCAGCGGGACCTGGGCGGTGTTTTCGCGGACTACTGGTCGCCGGGGGGCCGGCCCTCGGTGCGCCCTGGAGCAGTCCTGTTCTGGACCGGTCGCGCGCCGCGATGATGCGCGGGCTGATGCGGCAATTTAACCGGTGGATGAATCCGCCGGGCGAAAGCAGCGGCGATCGGCTGATGGCCTGGAAGCCGGTGCAACTGGAAGGTATTTGGGAAGGCCGTGACGGGGAGCTGGTGATCGTCCAGGGGGAACGGTTTCGGATCTATTCCCCGGAGTTCCGGCAGGTAGATGGCCTGGTGCGGATCCAGGGTAATCGCCTGGCCCTGTACAACCCCTTGGATGGACATGCCCGGCCGTTCGAGTTCGCCGAGCACCAGGGACGCCTCATCATGCGCGACCTGGCCGGACGGCTTTATCTGTACCGGCGCCTGTGGCTGGACGGTGGGCAAGGGAAGATGCGGACGGACCGTGAGTGATGACAAAGCGATTGAGCGCCGATATACTTTTATTTTTTAGGCTGAGTGGCAGAGTGGTTATGCAGCGGCCTGCAAAGCCGTGGACGCCGGTTCGATTCCGACCTCAGCCTCCACATCCGTCCCCATGACCGTCCTGCAATGATACCCGAGTCATTCTTTATCATGGGTTTCATTGTTTTTACAGCTGTGGGATACGGCCTGGCCGGCGCCCGGAATTTTCGGCGCTGACCACACCCGCCCGGGTGGCGAAATTGGTAGACGCAAGGGACTTAAAATCCCTCGACTTCGGTCATGCGGGTTCGAGTCCCGCCCTGGGCACCAAGACGCCTTCGCGGGCAACACGGGCAATCCTGAATCATTTGGTGCTGCTTAGGTCACGCTGGCATTTTAACGCAATCTACACCCAATTATCCCCCGCGCGGTCCACACATGCGGACCTCACATTGCCTAGCGGTAGGCAACCCAATTGACGAAGACCGATCCGCAGCATTGGCGGATTCTGTCCGCTCTACCCGTTACAGGTAAGACCAGGCGGACAGGTCTGGAAAGACATCATCAGCCGCGCTATGCTCAAGCGGCTCACGACCGATCTGGCACGCCGTCTCCTCAGCCTCGATGCCGAGGCGGTCCAAGTGCTGGAGACCCAGAACCAGCGGGTCGAAGACCGCCGGGCGGATCGGGTGGTACGTATGCGTGGAACCGACGGCGAAAAATTCCTGCTCCACATTGAGATCGCCAACAACAATAAGGCGGATGCTGCATTATTACACGGACATCCGCTTTGCCGGCCATCCTGGACCTATCCGACAATTCCTGATCCACATCGGAACCGACCCCCTCACCATGCCGCCGAGTCTTAACGAGCCGGAGTTGCTCGACTACCGCTACGGCCTGCTCGACATGCATCAGATCGACTGTGCTGGCCTGCTGGCACAGGACAACCCCGATGCCTTGGTATTGGCCGTGCTGTGCGACTTCAGGGATCGTAAGCCGCAAGAAATTGTCACCTACATCGTGCGCCGTTTGCGGGAGCTGCTGGGTGCAAACGAGCGGGGATTCCGCGACTACATGGCGATGCTGGAGATTCTCTCGAAGAACCGGGGCTCCAGGCGCAGATAAAGGAGGCCGATACACATGCTGATCGAGATCGATATCGAAAGTTTGCCGTCTTTCACCATTAGCTTCGAACGCGGGGAGAAAGAAGGGAGGGAAGCAGGTAAGGCACAGGTTGTGCGTCGTCTGTTGGGCCGGCTCGGGGCCGCGGAGGCTTTCGAGCTCTCGGCCTTTCGGTGGAAGACGTGAAACGTATGGCGGCGGCGGGAGGCGATGACGATTCAGGGTGTAACAGGCATTGATGAGGTGCGGTTATCGGCTGCGAATGGTTTGAACTATGAAAGACGCGAGGGGGCTCGTGGGGGATGTAGTGAGCGTAGCGGACTGCATCAATGACACGGTGAGTGAAACGGAGCACATCATCCGGAACCCTGACCGGCGACGGTTTCCCTGTCCTGCCTTTCAGTGCAACGCCTGCCTGGTGTCGAATAGGTAACCCGACAACCTCCTTTCCCATCCGCGGATTACGCAGCTTTTCACAGATTATTTTGTTTTTCATCCGTGGCAGAAGGTACGTCATCACCATCGCATCGAGATGCATTGGCGACCCTGTGCGGCACATGGCCCGTCGCCACCAGGGCGCCGGCGGCGTCGCAGTGTGCGCGTTGATCGTCGAAGAAGAAATCGGCGTTGAACGCCTTGAGGAAGGCCCCCTTGTCGAGGCCGCCGAGAAACAGAGACTCGTCGATCCGAATCCCCCACGCCCGCAGCGTTCGAATGATCCGCTCGTGGGACGGTGCCCCGCGGGCGGTAATCAACGCCGTACGCAAGGGGGAATCGTCCGCCGGGAACAGGCTCTGGATATCATGCAGGGTGGCCAGAAAATCCTTGAAGGGCCCCTCCCGGAGTGGCTTGTGGGCGGCGGCGCGTTCGGTGGCATTGAAAACCTCCAACCCGTGCCTGCGGTAGACCTGCTCCGCCTCGTCCGAAAAGAGCACCGCATCCCCGTCGAAGGCAATGCGTAGCTGCTGCGCTTCATCATCCCCCGAGAAACGTCCGAGCGGCGGGAGCGGCGGCAGGATAGTGGCCGCGGCGCAGCCGGCATCCAGGGCCATGCGCACGTCGTTCGGGTCGGCGGAGAGAAAGAGGTAGGTCCCGAAGGCGGAGACATAGCTGTAGGGGCTGCACCCCCCGGTGAAGGCGGCGCGGGTGATGTCGAGTCCGTAGTGGCGGATGGAGTTGAAGACTCGCAGACCGGTATCCGAGCTGTTGCGCGAGAGCAGGATCAGCTCCACCTGACCGCGTGCGCCGAGACGCTGGTTGAGCGCCAAGAGCTTCTTCACCATCGGAAAGGCGACTCCGGGCTCCAGCACGTCTTCCTCGTGCTCGATCTGATACCGGCAGTAGGCCTCCACGCCCTGGGTCTCGAATACCCGGTGGGATGCCCCAAGATCGAACAGCGCCCGGGACGAGATGGCCACCACCAGTCGGACCGGACCGGACTCGCGATCGGCTGATTCATTGCCTGACATGTTCACACCCCGGCGCATGGGCATTAGGGGCGAAAAGACTCCAGGTACCCATACTATACTATCCTCGTTTTCCGCCCGTGCCTGCCGCCGGTGCGTACGTCGATCTTTTTAAAGGAACGGCTATGAGCAGCAAGTCCGACATTGATCCCCAAGAGACTCAGGAATGGCTCGACGCCCTGGAGGCCGTATTGGAGAGCCAGGGTGTCGGGCGCGCCCATTTCCTGATCGAACGCCTCATCGACAAGGCCCGGCGCTCTGGTGCCCATCTGCCCTACAGCGCCAATACCGCCTATGTGAACACTATCCCAACCCAGCAGCAGACGCGCTTTCCGGGCGATCACGCCATGGAACGGCGCATCCGCTCCTTCGTGCGCTGGAACGCCATGGCCATGGTGGTCCATGTCAACCGGGTCGCCTCCGAGCTCGGGGGCCACATCGCCAGCTTCGCCTCTATCGCCACCCTGTACGACGTCGCCTACACCCATTTCCTGCACGCCCGCACCAAGGACCATGGCGGGGACCTGGTCTTCATCCAGGGCCACTCCGCCCCCGGCATCTATGCCCGTGCCTTTCTCGAAGGACGCATCAGCGAGGAGCAGCTCAACAACTTCCGTCAGGAAGTGGACGGCAATGGACTGTCCTCCTACCCCCATCCCTGGCTCATGCCGGGCTTTTGGCAATTCCCCACCGTCTCCATGGGTCTGGGTCCCATCATGGCCATCTACCAGGCCCGCTTCATGCGCTATCTCCAGGACCGCGGGCTGCTCAATACCGAACAGCGCAAGGTCTGGGCCTTCATGGGCGACGGTGAGATGGACGAGCCCGAGGCCATGGGCGCCATCGCCCTGGCGGCGCGCGAGCGCCTGGACAACCTGGTATTCGTCATCAACTGCAACCTCCAACGCCTGGACGGACCAGTGCGCGGCAACAGCAAGATCATCCAGGAGTTGGAGGCGGATTTCCGCGGCGCCGGTTGGAACGTCATCAAGCTCATCTGGGGTGGTTATTGGGATCCCCTGCTGGCACGGGACAAGGACGGCATCTTGCTCAAGCGCATGCACGAATGCGTGGACGGCGATTTTCAGGCTTACAAGGCCAAGGGCGGCGCCTACACCCGGCAGCACTTCTTCGGCAAATACCCGGAGTTGGCGGAGATGGTCGCCAACATGACGGACGAAGACATCTGGCGTCTCAACCGCGGCGGTCACGACCCCATCAAGGTCTATGCCGCCTATGCGGCCGCCGTCGCCAACAAGCGCCAGCCGACGGTGATTCTGGCCAAGACGGTCAAGGGCTACGGCATGGGCATGGCCGGCGAGGGCATGAACATCACCCACTCCCAGAAAAAAATGGGCGAGGCGGCGCTGAAGGAGTTCCGCGACCGCTTCAACATCCCTATCTCGGACGATGCGATCGGCGCCGCCCCCTTCTACAAGCCCCCCGCCGACAGCCCGGAGATGAGCTACCTGCACCATTGCCGCGAGGCGTTGGGTGGCCCCCTGCCGATCCGTGATGCCCAGGCGCCCAGGCTCACCACGCCGGTGCTCGAGGCCTTCCAGCCCCTCCTGGAAGGCAGCGGCGACAAGGAGATGTCCACCACCATGGCCCTGGTGCGGATCATGACCCTCATCGTCCGAGACAAGGAGATCGGCAAATACCTGGTGCCTATCATCCCGGACGAGGCGCGCACCTTCGGCATGGAAGGAATGTTCCGCCAGCTCGGCATCTACTCCTCCGTGGGCCAGCTCTATAAGCCGGTAGACTCGGATCAGCTCCTATACTATCGGGAGGAGAAGCAGGGTCAGGTACTGGAAGAGGGCATCACCGAGGCCGGCGCCATGTCGTCCTGGATCGCCGCCGCCACAGCCTATGCCAACCATGGTCAGAGCATGATCCCCTTCTACATCTTCTACTCCATGTTCGGCTTCCAGCGCATCGGCGACCTGGCCTGGGCCGCCGGCGATATGCGCGCCCGCGGCTTCCTGATCGGCGGCACCGCGGGACGCACCACCCTGGCCGGCGAGGGTCTGCAACACCAGGACGGCCACAGCCTACTTGTCGCCTCTACCATCCCCAACTGCATCGCCTATGATCCCGCCTATGCCTACGAGCTGGCGGTCATCATCCAGGACGGTCTGCGCCGTATGTACCAGGAGCAGGAGGACCGCTTCTACTACATCACGACCATGAATGAGACCTATGTCCAACCGGCCATGCCGGAAGGCGTGGAGGAAGGCATTCTCAAAGGCATCTACCGGGTCCGCGCCGGCGGGGCCGTGGAAAAAATAGAAAAAGTGGAAAGACGGGTCCAGCTCCTCGGCTCCGGCGCCATCCTGCGGGAAGTACTTGCCGCGGCCGATCTCCTAGAGCAGGACTTCGGACTGGCCGCGGACGTGTGGAGCATCACCAGCTTCACCGAGCTGCGGCGCGAAGGCATGGAGGTGGAACGCTGGAACCTGCTCCACCCGGAACAGGAACCCCGTCGCAGCTACCTGGAGCAACAGCTCGGCCCCACCAGCGGCCCCATCATCGCCGCCACCGACTACATCCAAACCCTCGCCGACCAGATCCGCCCCTTTGTGCCCAGGCATTACCGGGTCCTGGGCACCGACGGTTTCGGCCGCAGCGACCTGCGCAGCCAGCTGCGCAAATTCTTTGAGGTCGACCGCCACTATGTCGCGCTGGCCGCCCTCAAGGCCCTCGCCGACGATGGAGCAATCCCCGCGGACCGGGCTTCGGAAGCCATCGCAAAGTACCGGATCGACCCGGAAAAACCCAATCCGGCAACAGTGTAGGATAATAGTATGGACCATTCCCCTTCACGAACGGCGTCGAAAGCGCCACGATGGCAAAGCAAACACAGCCACCGAAAGAAGTGGGAGGGTCCAAGAATGAATGGTAGCAAGACTGTGGTGCGTTTGGGGATCGATTTGGGTAAGAACAGCTTCCACCTGTGGGGCGTCAACGATCAGGACGAACGGGTGCTGAAGAGGCAGGTACGGCGGAGCGCCTTGGTACGGGAGATAGCGAAGCTACCGGCGTGCCTGATCAGGATGGAAGCGTGCGGGGGGGGGTGCTCACCACTGGGCACGCGAAATCAGCCGGCATGGACACGGGGCACGGCTGATGGCGCCGCAGCTCGTGAAAGGCTACGTTAAGAGTAACAAGAACGACTACGCCGATGCGGAGGCGATTTGCGAAGTTGGCGTTCATGCGCCCGCTGTTGGCGCAGCTCTACGAGCAGTTGCGGGAGCTCGATGCCTGTATCCGCAGCTACCGGCCCAGCTGAACACCGTGTTCAAGCAGCAGGAAGTATGCCAACGCCTAGCGGCGATCAAAGGCATCGGTCCCTTAACCGCCATGGCGGTAGTCGGCAGCTTCGGAAATGGGCGCCAGTTCCCCAACGGGCGGCAATTCGCGGCGGCACTCGGACTGGTGCCGCGCCAGCATGGGACTGGCGGGAAGGTGTATCTGCTGGGGATCAGCAAACGCGGTGATCGGGATCTGCGCACCTTACTGGTCCACGGTGCGCGTTCGGCGGTTCGGGCGGTGTTGAGCAAAGACAAGCCAAACGCGCGCAGCTGCTGGATCAAATGGATCGCCTAGGAGCACGGCATCAACCGAGCGGCGGTCGCCGTGGCAAACAAGAATACCCGTGTCATCTGGGCCTTGTTGACACGGCAAGAGGCATACCGGTTCGCCACCTGAACCGCATTCCCCACGGGGGGCCACCCGCACAACGCGTTTCAGAGGAGTTCGACAACGATTGCGTAGGTAGCACACACCCGATGGCAAGACCGGTCAGACCGGCACCTTTCAAACCGGTTCTACCGCTGAGGTCTGCGAGGCCGATAGGATGTTCCAGGCGAGGTGCGCGAATTTTCCATTAAGGCCCTGGGCATCTGAATGCCCAACCAGAGGCCAGATAGATGGCAGCAACCTTTCCCTTCGCCATATCGTGCGTTTTACCTGGCATGTTTTAACTGGCAAACGGGATGGGTCCATATAGGCGGTAAGCGCGGTAGGCCTTACAGGATGGCATCACGAGGAGGCGCGAACCGCATCAAAGGCCACCATTGGATTGATGCGGTTCGCAGTAGCCGTCGGTTACGACGCCTTGCTATCCTACCGGCAGCGAACCGTGCTCACCGCATCCCACGCGCTAATGCTGTATTGCAACCACAAATCGAAGTGACCTGCCGATCAGCAGGATTTGAACCGCCGACAATTTGTACTCCGCAACAACTAATGGAGAATTGACCCATATGGCGAGATCCAATCGTTGAAGAAATACAGCAATTGCGTCAGCAATATGCCACACAATCCAATCATGACCTGAAGGCCATCTGCCGAAACTTGCGCGAAAGACAAAAGAAGGGTGGTCGTAAGGTTGTAGTGCTGCCGCCAAGACCCGCACGGCAAGTCAAAACCGACGGCCAACCCGCGGCATAACAAGGCGTCGTATCAGAGCGCGCTCTTCTTTCGACTTTTCAATGTCTTCACCTTTTATTTAGGCTTGTTGGTTGATCCAACGTTAATCGCGTAAATAGCGCGTAAATAGGGACAGACCACGTATAATTTTTTCGGTCCGCTTCAGCCGCTATCCTTTTTGAATTATCTTGCTGACGGCGTGTTGTACCGCCTCAAACAACGCGGGAGGAAAAACCATCGATCCCTCGAAAGTGAGCTCGCCAGATCCTCACCGCAGCCATCCTCCCGTTACGCCCCGAGCTGGCGGCAAGGGCGAGGCGCTGGCGCAAGCACTAGAGGGTCGCTGAATCAGTGACGGCACCTCGTTCATCCGCGAGGACCGTGGCTGTTGAGTTTAGTTTTAGTTATAGATACCAGCGTCGCTCTGAAGTGGTTTATGCTCGTACCTCGCTATGCAGCTTTTTGCTGTCGGTGATTTGCGACGTTAGCCCTTCTACAAGAAGACCCATAATGGAAGTCAAATTAAGCAAGCAACAAATCATTCGCTAACATTTGGCTGTAAGCGGCCTAATGCAGCGGTTCGCTTCTCAGCAACCTTCAAACTCAGTGCCATGCGGCATTGGGCGTCTGAGCCAAGCTGTTATGCCTTGAAAAGGCGAGAAAACACATCCATGCGCTTATGCAGTACACGAATAATTTCCACCAGATCCCCATCACCTATTTTGTAGAAAATGATATGGCTGCCTACAGGTTTTCCGGCCCAAGTTTGCTCAGTGAATTTCGCAATTCTTTTCAAGTCGGCCTTTGCCGCGGCCTTTATTTTGAAGTGAGCCATTAATGAGCTTTGCTATCCAGTTCCTCAATCAAGTCAGTAAGCGAATATTCAACGAAGTCGCTAGCTTCCCCCTCATCAAGTATCTTTCTGAAGGTGGAAAGTTTTGTTTCCTCTTCTTCCAGCAAATGCAGCCCTACCTGCACCACTTCGCTGTTCGCTGGTCGAGACATAACGGCTGTTCTCAAGCTGTTCGGTCACAAAGGAATCAAAATATTCTCCAAGAATAATAACTGGTGTTCTTTCTCATCGGGTGAAATCTCCACTGACACTAATAATTGGTAGGGTCTAGATAACTTTAGCATCTTCAGATATATGCTAAGGTTTTGTTATGCAAGGAGAAAACAGTATTTCAGGCGTTCACGCCTTTCGGAAGCTAAATTCAGAGGAGGAGCACAGGGAAGCGAGGGAGCGTAAGCGCCGATCGGAGTGCGCCGCCCCCTGGGTAGGCGTAGGGCCGAGCGTTTGGTCGGAGTGCGGCGCGTGAGCGCCGGTGGAGACGAAATGCCAGGCCATGCGAGACGGCGTCAAGTCATTGCGGGAGTCCTGGTGCCGCGCGGAGTGTGCGCCGGGACGGACGCAGGACGAACGCGGGCCGCCGAAGGCAATGGCCGGCGCCCCATTGTTTGCAACCGAAATCGGACGGACCCCATTTCGGGTTGTGCGAAAAATGGCGACGCTCCGGTCAAAAAAGCTGACAGGTAATTTATGAGAAAACCGATACTTGAGGAAGGAAAATCATATACTTTTCTGATTATTTCGAATTAAGTAACCCTACCAAAGAGGTTGTTGTAGAGTTCGGTTATCAGTTCCGGCTGAAAAAGATCGATCTTCCCGTACATCCTTTCAAGGGTTCGCTGGAAGAATTGAAAAATACTTTCTATAAAAAACTGCCTTATATCTCACTCAACTCGGAAACAGAAAAACGGGAAATTCTGGTTGCTCCGGTGCTGCTGGAACTAATGGATCATATTGAAATAGATATCGATACGGTGGCAGATTTCTACCGATACCGCTGGCAAGTTAAATTGTTCTTCAAGTGGATCAAGCAACACCTACGCATCAAATCGTTCTTCGGGACCTCCGAGAACGCGGTCAAAAGCCAGATTTGGATCGCTATCCCGGTTTACATCCTCGTCGCTATCATCAAGAAGCGCCTTGACAGAAAATTGGGTCTCTACACAATTTTACGGATTCTGAGCCTGACCTTATTCGAAAACACCCTTGCTAGCTCTGTTGGTTACTAGAATGGAATCCATAAGCGATAAGGTAATGCCAACGTTCGCCGACAAAGCCTCCGAGATAAACTATGGTAGCGGACGGACTAAACTGCCACAAAAAAATTTAGCTTCGCAACAAAAAAATTTATTCCGCGATATTTCGGACAGCACGGGTTTGTGTATAGCAAAATTTCCGTTAATTACGCGTAGCCGTATTCGGAGAACTCAGCATGGCAACGGCCCAAGATGTACTGCTCCCCGACATCGGGGACTTCTCGGAAGTAGAGGTCGTCGAGATCCTGGTACAAGCCGGCGACCAGGTCAGCGTCGATCAATCCCTGATCACCCTGGAGAGCGACAAGGCGACCATGGAAATCCCCTCCCCCCTCGCCGGCGAGATTACCTCCCTCGCGGTCAAGGTAGGAGACAAGCTAAGTGAGGGAGATCCGGTGCTGACCCTGAAGTCCCAGGCCCCAGTGGCCGAGGCCCAGGCCGTTGCGCCGGCGGTCGCATCGGAAGAGACCCCGGCGGAGATCGAATCGACCCCCAAACCCGTGACCGAACCGGAGCCAGTCGGCCCGAGACCAGGGGAGGCCGAGCACCGTCGGGCCCCGGTGCCCACGCGACCGGAAGACTTGGCTGCCGTCGCCAAGGGACGCAAGCCCCACGCCAGCCCTGCCGTGCGCCGCTTTGCCCGCGAGCTGGGCGTCGATCTGACCCTGGTGGAAGGCTCGGGTCGAAAACACCGCATCCTCAAGACCGACGTCCAAGACTATGTCAAAAAGACCCTGGCCCGTGGTGCCGCCGCGGCGCTAGACACCGGCCTACCCCTCTACCTTCCCCCCGCGCCTGAGATCGACTATGCCAAGTTCGGCGAGGTGGCGCTCGTCCCCCTGCCGCGCATCAAAAAGATCAGCGGGAGCCGTCTGCACCTCAACTGGATCAGCGCCCCCCAGGTCACCCAGCACGAGGCGGCGGACATCACGGACCTGGAGGCCTTCCGTGCGTCCCGGCAGGAGGCCGCGGCCAAGGAAGGCATAAAGCTTGGCCTCCTGCCGATCCTGATGAAGGCGGTCGCCAAGGCCCTGGACCGGTTTCCCAATCTTAAGGCATCTCTCACCGGCGACGGCGAACGCCTGGTGCTCAAACACTTCACCCATCTGGGCGTGGCGGTAGACACCCCCGATGGCCTGGTGGTCCCGGTCATTCGGGACGTAGACAAAAAAGGCATCTACGCGCTCGCCCGCGAGCTCACGGAGACCAGTGCCAAGGCGCGGGAAGGCAAGCTACTGCCTGGAGACATGCAGGGCGGCTGCTTCACCATCTCCAGCCTGGGCGGCATCGGCGGCACCGCCTTCACCCCCATCGTCAATGTTCCGGAAGTCGCCATCCTGGGCGTCTCCCGCGCGGAGGTAAAGCCGGTCTGGAACGGCAACGATTTCACCCCCCGCCGTATCCTGCCCCTGTCCCTCACCTACGACCATCGAGTGATCGACGGCGCGGAGGCCGCGCGCTTCACCGGCCTGTTGCGGGAGCTTCTGGAAGATATTCGGAGCCTGCTGCTCTGACTCCGAGCCGTAGCAGCCCTGGATTGCTTAGCGCTGGCTGTGGGATCGGACATGTTGGGTTACGGCGCGTTCAGCCTTGTCACAGTGCTTCGGGATCGGGCCGCGCGTCTAACCCACCCTTGTATGTTCTGTTTCTAGGGAAATGCCAAGGAAGGTTACAAAGGGAGTTGATGGCAAGAACCTGGGGAAGCCGTCCCAACCTGAGGCCCTGAGCCTGCGTGGACAGATTGACTCCCCGCCCTCTTCGTCCATGCCGGAGAGTGTCTGAGGCCGTGAATGGTGCTCGTGAGCCTGCATACACAAGGTCGCTAGACGAGGGTCCAGGGTCGGGGAACCAGGCTAGTATCACCTCGCCCCCGCCCTGGATGACGCTGGGCTGGGGCCCGCATGGTGATCAACCCCAAGGCCGCCAAACGCTTCACCGAGGCGATGCAGCCCCCCAGCACTAAGACCGATGTCGTCGATGCCGCGGTGTTAGCTTAATTCGCCCAGCGCATGCCCTTCACGCCCTGGCAGCGCCCCGACGACCTGGCCCTGGCCATCCGCGCCTGCGCGCGCCACATCGCAGCGCTCAACCAGCTCCGCACCCAAACCAAGAACCAGCTCCATGCGACGCAACAAACCACGACGACACCCGACTTCCTGATCGCTAGCCGGCACCAGAGCATCGCCCACTTCGACGCTCAGATCGAGTACTTGCGCCGCCAGGTCCTTGACCTCATTGCGGCGGATGAAGCGCTCCAGCAATCCTGCAAGCTGTTCGTCAGCGCCACCGGTATCGCCGCCGCCAGTGCCATCCAGCTCCTCGGCGAGCGGCTGGTCTTGCCTGACGACATGCGCGCCAAGCAGTGGGGCGCCATGGCCGGCCTCGATTCACGTCAGCACCCGCCCAACTCCAGCGTGAGCAAAAATCCCCCCTGTCCAAGGCCGGGAACCGTTACTTGCGGGTCCTCTCTATATGCCCGCTCTCAGCGCTGCTCGCCATGACCCCAATGTCAGGGCCTTCTACCACCATCTTCTCGACACCCGCGGCCTCAAGGAGCTCCAGGCTGTCTGCGCGGTCATGCGCAAACTCTTGCTCGCCATCCATGCCATGCTTAGAACGAACTCTCCCTTCGACAGCCGCCGCTTCTTCTCACCCACTGAAACGACCACCTAATAAAAATCCAAGGGTCTAAATAACTTTAGCATCTGCAACTGCATGCTACGGTTATGTTATGTAAGGAAAAACAGGTATTTCAGGCGTTCACGCCTTTCGGAAGCCAAATTCAGAATGATCATGCGCTATTATTTTACGCATGATCTATCGGCCTATAAAATCAGCCGCGCTGAGTGATGTAAACCGCCTGACGATCAATCAACGGTTCTTCAAGCTACGAACCAGAATCGCCCGGCTTTGTGACGCCTCATCACCTTTTTCCGGTGAGGTTGAAGAGGATGAATCCTCTTTTGGTACCCGCTGTGTTCGGGGGAAAAAGGGGCGTGAAGCCGGGGGTAAAACAATCGTCGCAAGGAAAGGTCTACACGGAGATCGTCCCGGATGCCTCCAAGAAGCCGCTACAGGCCGTGATTCGGGGCCAGGTAGCCCTCGATAGCATCATCCATTCAGATGGCTAGAGGGCTATAATAGGCTGGTGGATATGGGTTATCAGAAGCATCTCCGCATCCATCAATAACGAATTTGCGCGAGGCAATTGCCATATCAACGGCATTGAATCATTCCGGTCATAGGCTAAACGGAGGCCTACAAAATTCAAGGGCATTCCCAGACATACGTTTCATCTACACCTCAAAAAATGTGAATTCAGATTTCATCATCGAGAGGAAAATCTCCATGATAAAATACTCTCTCTGCTGAGCGAAAATCCTCTCTAAAGTTATCTAGACCCTGAGGTATTCTGGAGATGCGCGAGGCGATTTAAATCGGTGACACTCATAAAGTGGCTGTTTTTTATTTCCTTACAAGGAGTTACGCAACAAGAACAAACGTTTTGTCGGATAGCAGTGGGGTGTTACGTCTTTACCATGCATCAGCCAGGGTCTTGCCGTACCACCAATGCCGGTGGTGAACGGGAAACTATGCGGCAGTGCCTCACACCCCCGCTCCGGCAACGCCCCATCCGCAGTTTCGTGCTGCGCGAGGGGCGCCTCACGCCAGCCCAGGCGCGTGCCAGCAGCCGGCTCTGGCCTCACTTGGGGATCACCTGGAATCCGGGCGAACGCCTCGACCTCCCGATGCTGTTCGGCAACTCGAACCCGGTCTATCTGGAGATCGGCTTCGGCAACGGCGAGTTTCTGGCCGAGCTGGCGTCGCGTCATCCGCAACGCAACTACCTCGGCATCGAGGGTCCACCGTCCGGGCGTAGGGCACCTGCTGCTTGAAATCGAAAGGCGCGGGCTTGCCAATCTACGTGTCTGCCGTCACGATGCCGTGGAAGTCCTGGAGCAGGGCCTCCTACAGGCTAGCCTGGCTGGCGTTTATCTCTTTTTCCCGGACCCCTAGCCCAAGCAGCGGCACCGCAAGCGACGTATCTTCAAATCCCGGCTCGTGGCCTCCCTATAGCCCGGGTCATCCGGCCTGGCGGCATATTCCACGCTGCCACCGATTGGAAGCCCTACGCGCAGCAGATGATCGAGCTACTCGCCGACGTGGACGACCTGTTCGTGAATCTCGCCGGTCTCAGAGCCTTCCATCCGCGCCCGCAAACACGGCCCCTGACCAGATTCGAGCAACGCGGAGCGCACCTTGGGCACCAGGTGCGGGACCTGATCTTTCGCCGCCGCTCATCCGCAATGCCGCCGTGGACTGCGGAACTGAGCGGGTAGTGGTAAATTTTGGGTCTTGGCAACGCGGTTTATGCGCTCGATGCCTCTACCATCGACCTGCGCCTATCCGTTCTTTCCGTGGGCATTGTTTCGCTCAACCAAAAAGGCAACATCCCAATCTTTATCCACATCTCCGACGGCAAGCTACACGACGTCAATGTCCTTGATCTGCTGATCCCGGAGCCCGGCGCCTTCTACATCATGGATCGTGGCTACGTGGACTTCGAGCACCTGTTCACGTTGCACAGAACAGGGCGCTTCTGGTGTTCGATGCGATCGGACCATTGCGCTGAGCGGAGTTAAGTCCGTGCGTGACTACCCCCTGCCATTACGCCGTATCCGCTACCACGATGTTCAGACCAGCAAGACGTTCAACTTCTTGACCAACAACTTCGCCATTCCAGCGCAGACGGTGGCGGATCT
>Ga0209364_1000058_pt1 | contig 22350 bp, 26 predicted proteins | sample WorMetHERISLAND2_3_FD_187387 | JGI IMG/M metagenome (GOLD analysis project Ga0209364, IMG submission 187387) | Marine gutless worms symbiont microbial communities from Max Planck institute for Marine Microbiology, Germany - Olavius albidus HERON... | ecosystem: Host-associated > Annelida >... | reverse complement strand
GCGATGGGTTAACTGCGCGAAGGTCATGCGCAGGTATTGGTCGAGACAGGAAAATGTCTTCTTGTAGCGGTTGCCGTCGTACCGCGCAACGCCTCGACGAAACGCATGCATCGGTAAAGAGTCAATAACCTGGGAAAAAACGAGCTTGCCGATGCGCATAACCGGGTCCCCAACACCCCCAGGAGGGGGTATTTTCAAGATGCGCGAGGTGATTCAAATCGCTGACACTCTCTAAGTGTCTGTTTTTTACTTCCTTACAAGGAGTTACGCAACAAAAACAAACGTTTTTTTCGGACAACAGTGAGACCCTATTAATTTATAAGGGCATGTGTTTGCCCTGCGCCCGGCGGCGACCGGTGGCTTGAAAGCTGGAAAGATATGCTATGCTCTGGACATTGGAAATTCGACCTCCGTAAACGAGACATGAAGGCGTGAATGCCTGTGGACTTACTACCAGAGAGTAGACCCCATGCGAAAATGCGGCCTCATCAGAAGATCGCTCATCGGCCTAGGTGCCACAGTCGGACTGAGTCTGTTCGGCACCTTGACGGCGGCGGACACCATCAAGGTCGGCATCCTCCACTCATTGTCCGGGACCATGGCCATCAGCGAAACCACCTTAAAGGATACCATGCTGATGCTCATCGACGAGCAAAACAAGCAGGGCGGCGTGCTGGGCAAGCAGCTGGAAGCGGTCGTCGTGGACCCGGCCTCCGACTGGCCCCTGTTTGCCGAAAAAGCCCGCGAGTTGATCGAGAAGGAGAAGGTCGCGGTGGTGTTCGGTTGTTGGACCTCGGTCTCCCGCAAATCCGTGCTCCCGGTGTTCGAGGAGCTCGACGCCCTGCTCTTCTACCCGGTCCAGTATGAGGGTGAGGAGTCTTCCAAGAACGTCTTCTATACGGGTGCCGCGCCCAACCAGCAGGCCATCCCGGCGGTCGACTACCTACTCAAAGAGGCGAGTGTGAAGCGTTGGGTACTGGCGGGCACCGACTATGTCTATCCGCGCACCACCAACAAGATTCTCAAGGCCTATTTGAAGCAGAAGGGTGTGGCCGAAAAGGACATCATGATCAGCTACACCCCCTTCGGTCATTCCGATTGGCAATCTATTGTCGCCGACATCAAGAAGTTCGGGTCCGAGGGTAAGAAGACGGCCGTGGTCTCCACCATCAACGGCGACGCCAACGTGCCCTTCTACAAGGAGATCGCAAACCAGGGTATTTCGGCGGAAGACATCCCGGTAGTGGCCTTCTCGGTGGGTGAGGAGGAGCTCTCCGGAATCGACACCAACCCACTGGTGGGCCACTTGGCCACCTGGAACTACTTCATGAGCGTGGACGACCCAGCCAACAAGAAGTTCATCGATACCTGGCACAAGTTCATCAAGGACAAGAAGCGCGTCACCAACGACCCGATGGAGGCCCACTACATCGGCTTTAAGCTCTGGGTACAGGCGGTGGAGAAGGCCGGCAGCACCGAGTCCGACAAGGTGAGCGAGGCCATTATCGGACTGGAGACCCCGAATCTTACCGGTGGTAAGGCCAAAATGCTGAAGAACCACCACATCACCAAACCGGTCTTCATCGGCGAGATCCGGGAAGACGGTCAATTCGAGGTGGTCTGGCGGACGAAGAAGGAAATTCCGGGCGACCCCTGGTCCAAACTCTCCGCCGGCGCTAAGTAAGGACGTCACCGATAATCCGGGCGCGGGCCTCTCCCGCGCTGCGGATGCCAGAGGTTGTTGACTTTTGTCAGGTATACTCGACCCGACTCGGGGCACACATCCCTGGCATTTCCGGCCTGGAAATCGGAATTTATCGATGCGGCGGATCGGCCGGCGAGATATGGCACCCAGGTTGAGTCCCATACGTCAGGTCCTCTAAAACGTATGACTACCGACCTTACCACCGAGATCCTGAAGCAAATCCGAGACGGCATCAAAGAGCTGCGAGAGGACTTTAATCAACGTCTGGACCAGACTAATGAGCGGTTGGATCAGATTAATTCGCGCCTCGGGCGGGTAGAGCAGGGTCTCAATGATCTCGGCAAATTCATGCATCAGATATCGCCCTCGACCAAGCCAGACACGAGCGCTTCCATGCTCACCATGTGGAGCACCTGGAAGAGGACGTAACGGATCTGAAAGCGCGCATCCAACGACTCGAACAAAGAGGCGGTAGACGGCGAACCGACTCGCGAGGCTTCGCCTCGAACCGATGAATGCCTAACTCAAGCTCCGTCGCGAACCCTCAATAGGACAAGATTTACAGGATTTTTGTCATTCCTGAAATTCCTACGGTTTACCATGCCCTTACCAAACCGGCAAGCACTCTTCACAACAAAAAATCCTATTAATCCTGTACTATTTAGTCAGCAAGATAGACTTCACCTTTTGTAGCGGTTGACGTCGTACCGCGCGACGCCTCGACGAAACGCATACATCGGTAAAGAGTCAATGACCTGAGAAAAAACGAGCTTGCCGATGTGCATAACCGGATCCCCAACACCCCCAGAAGGGGATATTTGGGAGATGCGCGAGGTGATTCAAGTCGCTGATACTCTTAAAGTGGCTGTCTTTCATTTCCTTACAAGGAGTTACGCAACAAGAATAAACGTTTTGTCGGACAGCAATGAGGAGTCGTGTTGACATTCATAACCGACCGCTTGGTTGACCCTCACCCCAACCCCTCTCCCTCCAGAGGGTGTCGCAAAAGCCCGTGGCCGGGAGCGCCGCCTTCCAGGCGGCAGGCGTCGCCGAGGCGCCGATCCGGGGATATCGCCTTGCCCCCGCCGGCTGGTACCTGCGGAAAGCCGGCAAGATGCCGGCACTCCCAGGGAGCTTAGGGAGAGGGGGTTAAAAGGCGAAGATCGGTGCCTTTTGCGACACCTTCCCTAGGGAGAGGGGCTTTTGGAGAATCGGTTCTCACCCTGGATCTAAGAGCATGTTGCGGGCATTTAAATACGTGAAAATAGTCGGTTAGCGTTAAATGTCAACAGCACCTAATACCCCCTCCCGGAAACCATTAGGAATCCTCAAAATCTGAATCCGCACCCATGAGCCAGCTCCAGACCCCACAACGATCGTTTCACGACCCTTTCCTGGTCGCGGCCCGCACCGACCTGCTCCGCGCGCTACGCACCTTTCTGCCCGATGACGCCGTATTGGCACAGGAGGAAGAGGTCCGTCCCTACGAATGCGACGCCCTCTCTGCCTACAGGCAGCTCCCTTTGCTAGTGGTATTGCCGCGCACCGTCGAAGAGGTCCGGCGCATCATGCGCCTGTGTCATGAGCGTGACATCCCGGTAGTCGCCAGAGGCGCGGGGACCGGGGTCTCCGGTGGTGCGTTGCCCCATGCCGAGGGTATCCTGCTCAGCCTGGCGCGCTTCGACCGGATCCTGAACATTGACCGGATCGGCCGCACCGCGCACGTCCAGCCCGGCGTGCGCAACCTGGCCATCTCCGAGGCCGTGGCTCCCTTCGGTCTCTACTATGCCCCGGACCCGTCCTCACAGATCGCCTGCACCATCGGCGGCAACGTCGCGGAAAACTCCGGTGGCGTGCACTGCCTCAAGTACGGGCTGACGGTGCACAACGTGCTGGCAATCAAGCTGGTGACGGTGGCTGGCGAGCTGCTCGAGATCGGCGGCCAGGCCCCGGACGCTCCGGGCTACGATCTGCCGGCCCTGTTCATCGGGTCCGAGGGGATGCTCGGTGTCGTGGTCGAAGTGACCATCCGCCTCCTGCCGATGCCCGAGCAAGTGCAGGTGGTATTGGCGGCCTACGACGACGTGGAGAAGGCCGGACGGGCCGTCGGCGACATCATCGCCGCGGGCATTATTCCGGCGGGGCTGGAGATGATGGACGGCCCCGCCATCGCCGCCACCGAGGCCTTCGTCCACGCCGGCTACCCCACCGACGCCGCCGCCATGCTGCTGTGCGAGGTGGACGGCACCGAACAGGAGGTCGCCGCGCATATCGACCAGGTCCGGGAGCTGCTGCTCGCCGGTGGCGCTACCGAGGTGCGGACCGCCCGCGACAATCAGGAACGCATGCGCTTCTGGCAGGGCCGTAAGGCCGCCTTTCCCGCCGTGGGCCGACTAGCCCCTGACTACTACTGCATGGACGGCACCATCCCCCGCCGCCGACTGCCCGAGGTCTTGCGCCGTACCGCAGAGCTCTCGAAAGAGTATGGCCTGCCGGTCGTCAATGTCTTCCATGCCGGCGACGGCAACATGCACCCGCTGATCCTCTACGACGCTAACCAACCCGGAGAGTTGGAGCGCACCGAGGGGCTCGGCGGTAAGATCCTGGAGCTGTGCGTCGAGGTCGGCGGCACCATCACCGGCGAGCACGGCGTAGGCATCGAAAAAATCAACCAGATGTGCTTTCAGTTTTCCAAGGAAGAGCTCGAACAATTCATGGCGGTCAAGCGGGCCTTCGATCCGAAGGGACTGTTGAACCCCGGCAAAGGCGTGCCGACGCCGCGCCGGTGCTCGGAGTACCGCGAGCTGCCTTCACGGGCGCTGGACCAGGCGCACACCCACGATCACAGCCATTAAGCAGCAAGATCACGCATGAAAATATCCATTTTCCTAAGCTATCCTAACCCGCATTTAAGAAGACAACAAAAATTCGTCGAGAGACTTGAAGGGTATCTTCGAATGCGCGGATGGGAACCAAGGACACTTAGCGTTACCGATTATATATGGATGCCCCTCAAAGCGATACGGAGACTCATTCTCGAATCAAATGGACTGATAACCATTGCCTTCAAGCGCGCTCTGATTACCAAGGTAAGAATGAGGGCCGATGCCGACATCGCTGAAATGGAAGAGTCCAAGATACGGGATATGTGGCTGACCAGTCCATACTGTCACATCGAACCTGCCATGGCCTATCAGCTTAGCCTGCCGATACTCATCTTAAGGAAAAAAGGAGTCATCCAAGAGAGGCTACTCGAGAAAGGTGTTGTCGGTACCTATATGCCCGAATTTTCATTGGACGAAGAAAGTTTCGATTACCTCCAATCCCCCGAATGGAACGATCTGGTCGGCAAATGGGAAGATTTTGTCAGAGCTGTTGTCGACATCAAGGGGAACCCCCTAAACTCTAATGGGTAGCGAGTCATTATGCTTAGGCTCTTTTTTGAGTTAGTCCCTTGCAAAATCTCAGGTGATGCACGGCATCAGACAAAAAAGCGATGAATATAGCCATACCGCATCTAACTCTCTTTGTTGAAAGAAGACGTAGGCGTCGCAGGCATTGTAGGACTTTCGATGAGGAAAAGCAGTGACAATGAATGAAAATAATATAAAGAGTGTATCCGGAAATGGTCCTGAACAAAATGATAGGGTCTAGATAACTTTAGCATCTTCAGATATATGCTAAGGTTGTGTTATGCAAGGAAAAGATAGTATTTCAAGGCGTTCACACCTTTCGGAAGCCAAATTCAGAATGATCATGCGCTATGTTTACGCATGATCTACCGGCCCCGAAAATCGCCGCGCTGAGTGATGTAAGCCGCCCGACGATCAATCAACAGTTCTTCAAGCTACGAACTAGCAGACCATCAATCTGATAATATAGGATAAAGGTATTTGAGCTTGATCCGTGCGTCTTCCGTGGCAAAGCGCCAATCGACAGGTTGATTGGGTTGGTTCCGGGTCTCCGTCCATGCCTGGACTTCGGAAGCGATCGTCGCGAGATCCGGCAAGCATTGCCGTCCTAACACGCTGAATTCACATTGTTAAGCCAACCACCATGCTTGGGGGTGTAGACGCATTCTAAGGGTGTTCAGATTGGCCATGACTAAGGTGATACGGGTTGCCTGCGGATAATCTTCTTGCACCAACCGCCGAACGCCTTGCGCCCATTGCCCGGCGGCATGATTATCCGCTATGTCGATGCGACGCTAGTTCTCGAAGGGGACATAAAACGCCAGTAAGTGAGCGACGCCATTCCGTTCGTATTCCACGTCGTAGCGTTCGCTCTGCCCCGGTTTAGCCAGTATCGGGTCACGCGCTTCGCGCGTGCATTGCACGCTGGTCTCGTCCATACGCACCACCGGATAGGCCGGATCAGACGTGCGCCGGTGGTACACGGCCAATACCGTTTCCATCTGGCACACGAAGGCCGCATTCGCAGGCGCGGGGATGCACTACATCCGCTTCTGCCAGGGTTTGATGGCGTTTTTTCACACTTGACGCACGGTCTCGGGGGATCTCGATTCCACCACCTTCAATTCCACCAAGCGATCCCCCAACAATCGTAAGGTCCATCGGGCATGTCCCGCCAGCGGCTCGCTACAGGCGATACTCACCAAGCGCGCTTCGCTTTCACCATCCAGCACCCGCGAACGTTGGCGCCGCTCCAGTGCCGCCGGGAAGCCCTCGCACATACCGTTGGCGAATTTGCTCCACCGTGCGACAGCTACAACCCACCCGCTCCGCTACTTGTCGATCAGGCCGTTTCCGCATTCACCTTCGTCCGCCCGCAACAACACTTGGGCATGACGGCGACGATAGGCGGCCTCCTCCCGTCCTCGCTTCACCAGACCTTCCAGTTGCTCACGCTCTACCCCGCTCAATCGCACCACATAACGTTTCTTCAGGGCTGATTCCTCAAGGCTTGACCACAACGCCAGCAGAATCAGTTTAATATCCTAATTTTTCTTGTGGGTGGACTACTAGAATCGCCCAGCTTTGTGACGCCTCATCGCCTTTTTTCAGCGAGGTTGAAGTGGATAAATCCTCTTTTGGCGCCCGCCGTGTTCGGGGAAAAAAGGGGCGTGGAGCCGGGGGTAAAACAATCGTCTTCGGAATCCTGGAACGGCAGGGAAAGGTCCACACGGAGATCGTCCCGGATGCCTCCAAGAAGCCGCTACAGGCCGTGATTCAGTGCTAGTGTAGCCCCTCCACTCGGATGGCTGGAGGGCTACAATGGGCTGGTGGATATGGGTTATCAGAAGCATCTCCGCGTCCATCCGTAACGAATTTGCGCGAGGCAATTACCATATCAACGGCATTGAATCATTCCGCTCATATGCTAAACGGAGGCTTTCAAAATTCAAGGGCGTTCCCAGGCATGAACATGCGTTTCATCTACACCTCAAAGAATGTGAATTCAGATTTCATCATTGAGAGGAAAAGCTCTATGATAAAATACTCTCTCTACTAAGCGAAAACCCTCTCTAAAGGGCACTTTGCAAAATTGCTTTTTGGGGGCTATCGGAGGGTAAACTCCTGTTCGTCCAAAAATAAACGCTCGTTGAGGGGGAAACCATGGGTCAGCGCAGCTTCTTCGATCGTGAGAACCGGTTACAGAGCAGAGCCTCAGCCAGCTGGGCGACCCGCTGGAGCGGCTGACCGCCGCGATCCCGTGGGAGCGCTTGCGTCCCCTGCTCGAGCCAGTGTACGAGAAGGCGCGCAAATCCAACGCGGGGCGCAAGCCGTGCGACGTGGTGTTGATGTTCAAAATGTTGGTCTTATAGCCCCCCTCTACAACCTGGCTAACGAGCAGGTAGAGTACCGGATCCGCGATCGGCTCTCGTTTGCCCGTTTTCTCGGTTTTGGGTATCGAGGACGCAGTTCCGGATGCCACCACGGTGTGGCGTTTTCGGGAGCGGCTGCAGGAGCAGGGGTTGCTGGAGACGGTGTTCGACCGCTTTGACGATTTCCTGGCGGCGGAGGGCTTCGAAGCCAGGCAGGGATCATTGATGCTTCCATCGTTGCGGTGCCGATTTCCCGCAATCACCGCGAGGGGGAACCGCCGGATCAAGGCGGGTGAGTTCCCCAAGGATGGGCGCTGGACGAGAAAGCGCGGTAAACACTCTTTCGGCTGCAAGAATTACATCAGTATCGACGCGGAGCACAAAATCATCCGCCGCTTCCAAACGACCCCGGCGCATATGCGCATGAAGGTCAGTGCAACCAACCGCTAGCAGCAGGCGAACAACGCACGCGCTCCAAGATCCGCTCTCGTGTCGAGCACGTCTTCGGCTTCCAAGAAATCAGCATGGGGAGGAAATTCATCCGCACCGTTGGCTTGGCGCGGGCTCCGGAGCGTCGCCATTTTTCACGCAACCTGAAATGGGGTCCGTCCGATTTCGGGTGCAAACAATGGGGCGACAGCCATTGCCTTCGGCGGCCTGCGTCCGTCCCGGCGCGCACTCCGCGCGGCACCAGGACTCCCGCAATGACTTGACGCCGTGTCGCATAGCCTGGCATTTCGTCTCCGACGGCGCTCACGCGCCGCACTCCGACCAAACGCCCGGCCCTACTACGCCTACGCCGGGGGCGCCGCACTCCGCTCGGCGCTTACCCTCCCTCGCTTCCCTGTGCTCCCCCAAAGTGAAGATCGGCTTGATGAACTTGACCTACACTTGATGCGCTATCGCAGCTCACCAAAGACAGGGCAGGTGCACCTGCCACCGTCTGAAGTGACCAACGGGAGGCCGAATAGGCTGCCGGGCAACACGAGCTACAGGGAATTGTCCACATTGACCTCCTCATGCGGCATCAGCACGTAGGTATCTCAGCAACTATTCATAAAACGCGCCGAAAAACTGGATTTTTCAAGGTTCCCTAAAGTTATCTAGACCCAATGATAAACCAAAAGAGGGAACGTTTATTCCAAAGCCTAATAAGAAACTTGATACAGATTATAATGATGAAAAAATAGATCCACTCACTACTGTCCGGAGAAATTACCAAATAGATTCCGTTGGTTGTGGGTATAGGCAGTATCGCCTATGGTTTTCATTCTAGTAACCAACAGAGCTAGAAGAGTGTTTTCGAATAAGGTCAGGCTTAGAATCCGTAAAATTGTGTAGAGATCCGATTTGCTGTCAAGGCGATTCTTGATGATAGCGACGAGGATGTAAACCGAAGATAGCGATCCAAATCTGGCTTTTGACCGCGTTCTCGGAGGTCCCGAAGAACGATTTGATGCGTAGGCGTTGCTTGATCCACTTGAAGAACAATTCAACTTGCCGGCGGTATTGGTAGAGGTCCGCCACCGTCTGCGCTGGAATGGTGAAGTTATTGGTCAAGAGGTTGAATGTCTTGCTGGTCTGAGCATCGTGGTAGCGGATACGGCGTAATGGCAGGGGGTAGTCACGCACGGACTTGACTCCGCTCAGCGTAATGGTCCAATCGCGTCGAACACCACCGGATTCGTCCCCGGGATGAGAGTAGCGACGCCCGTATTTGGTATTGGACTTGGCGTGGATGACGAAGAAACGCCCTGTTCTGTGCAACGTGAACAGGCGCTCGAAGCCCACGTAGCCACGATCCATAATGTAAAGGCGCCGGGCTCTGGAATCAGCAGATCAAGGATATTGACATCGTGTGGCTTGCCATCGGAGATGTGGATAAAGGTTGGGATGTTGCCTTGAAGATCGAGCGGGGTCTGGAGCTTGACGGCAGATTCGGTTGAGCGAAACAGTGCCCACGGAAAGACGGATAGGCGCAGGTCGATGGTAGAGGCATCGAGCGCATAAACCGCGTTTCAAGATCAAGCCCCAAGTCCTCGTCGGCATACAAGGGGGCGAGCGGTGCGAATCAATGCCTGAGCGAGATCTGCCTAGATACGCCAGTCTCGGCATTCATTCGCGTCGGCCACGGCGCTTCTGGAAACATTGCCCCGGATACCCCCGTAGTACAAACTTGTCCTTCTGGGCGCGCAGGCAAACTTCAATATCGCGCAGCGATATGCATAACCGAGTCCCCAACATCCCCAGAAGGGGGTATTTGGGAGATGTGTGAGGTGATTTCGCTGACACTCTTAAAGTGGCTGTCTTTCATTTCCTTACAAGGAGTTACGCACCAAAAACAAACGTTTTGTCGGACAGCAGTGAAGAGCCACGTTTATTTGCGGCTAGATTTTCCGTGGAGATCCCGTTCGCTCAATACTATCGGTCATTGAGGGTTTCTGACTAGGTGGTCGCGAATTCGACCTTGTCGTAGACCCCGGCCAGTGCCAGGGTGCAATCCAGGCTCTCCAACGTGATCCGGTCCCCAAGCCCGGCATAGGGGGCCTTCCATAGAGGAACATATTGGACGCCAAGGATTATGACGGATACTGTCAGTGGGTCTAGTTCTCCGTTTTAAGTTCTGTAATCCGACCGAACTCCCGCAGATTATTACTCACCAAGATCAGACCGGATGCCAAGGCATGCGCGGCAATCCATAGGTCGTTGGCACCAATCGGTGTGCCGGCACGTTCGAGCTTAGCTCGGATGCGAACATAATAGCGGGGGCTCTCGTCCGGTAGCGTCGTCAACACCGGGACCAGCTTACCGAACCGCTGCAACCGCTCTTCAACCTCTCCCGGATACCGGCTCTTTTCCGCACCGAGCAAAAGCTCACCATAGGTGATCATCGACATTCCAACTTCGCCTGGACGTAATCGCTCGAATCGGCCGGCAACCTCCGGTGGATGGTGTCTGGCAATATAGAGCAGATATTGGTGTCGAGCAGATAGTGCATAGCCGTCATAAGGACTTTTCGGATCTCTGGAAATAGGTCCTGCCGCCCCTCCGCACAGAAATCTTCGGGCATGGATGCCAGCAGATCGAATGCCTCACGCAGGTTCGCCCGCTTTTTGCGCAGGACCACCTCTCGTCACCGCGGCGCAGGATTTCGACCTCATCGACGTTGAATCGGAAGTCAGCGGGCAGTTGCACACTCTGCGAGGTGCCGCTGCGGTTGATCTTGATCGTTGTCAATAGGTTTCCTCCTCAAGGCAATGTTTTAACTTTGTTGTTTTCGGAATCCAAACAGAGACTTCAAGTTACGGACAGAAAACGGCGCACGACCATGCCGTACCCTCGGCAATCACAAGCTCGACCTTGTCGTAGACCTCGGCCAACGCCAGGGTGCAATCCAGGCTCTCCAGGGGGACTTAGTCTTCGAACTCAGTATAGCCCCTCAGAGTCCAGCGGGCCATCCGCGCCACGCCGGCCGGTAAAGCTCCACCCGAACCCGATCCTGAGAGACCAGCAGATACTCCCGCAGGGTCGGGATCTGGCGGTAGAGGGCGAACTTGCCTTCCCGATCATAGGTCTCCGTGGAAGCGGAGAGGACCTCGACGACCAGGCCGCGGGGTTGAGCGGGACATCCCAGGCCTGTCCAGGGGCTCTGGCTCTCCGCAATGGCCGACCAGATCTGGGTACTTGCCCGCATTGGCGGAGCGGATGAGGACCTTCATTCATTGGCGTAGACTTGGCAGGGACGCCCTTTCAGCTGGGTGCTCAGCTCCCTACCGATGTTCGCGACGATAATGTTGTGCTCCAGGCTCGTACCGGCCATGGCGAAGACCTCGCCATCTAGGTACTCGCTACGCCCTTCGAGAGTGGCGCGCTCGCCTGCCAGCCAGTCATCGAGACTCAGAAAAGGCTTGGGTTACAGGGGCATGAAATCGACTCCGGTATCGGAAGAGTTAGCCGCGAATGAATACAACGAGCACAAAAACCGCCGATAACGGCAAACTGATTATGACCGATTTGTGTCTATTCGCGTTCATTTGCGGTAAAAAAAGAGGCGAAAGAAGCGGTAAAAAAAAGCGGCAAAAAAATGATTCCTATAACTTCATTGTCGGGTAGTGGTTAAGGTCTAAATGGAACATAGCCACCGGCAGTATATTGGGCGCATCACGCGTTGCACGCCCCTCTCCCTCCGAGGGTATCGCAAAAGCACCTCTCCCGCCGGGAGCGGGATTGGGGAGAGGGGATCAAACAAGAAATAGAGCCTGGTTAATGACCCCTTCCATGCCGACAACTTATAAATTTACCACTACCCATTGTCGCGGGTAACGCGGTGGGCACAGCCTACCCTACCCTGCTGTGCCTGCTCATTCAGCTCGTCTTACCCCCGGGACCTGTGAACCGCCGAAATAGCTCCCGGCGGGAAATCTCCTTCTGCAGGGGACAATCGCGCTTGGCCTGCGCCATATTCTCGTCGCGGGTATGGATGACTTGGCTCCAGGCTGTAAAAACCGCATCCGCGGTCTCGTATGGGCCCATGTCCAGACAGATGGGTTGGAGCAGATAGTGGCCGAGTCGGTGGTGATAGTTGAGATGGGCCTGTTGGGGCTGGGTCAGCAGGTCGAAGCTCAGCTGCGGACCCAAGATCAGGTAGGGAGCATCGCACCGCGCCTGGGCGGACCAATCGGGTGGGACCGCCGGCTCGGGCGGCTCGTCCGGGAACAACAGCCGGACAAGCATCCAGGGCGTGAGCAACAGCAGGACGCGCCAGGCCTCGATCCGACGCAAGGCCCGAACCTCCACGGGCAAGGCGAGCTGCAGCATGGGATTTTCGGCCAGCTGCTCCCGCAAGATGTCGTTATGGACCGCGAGCACGGCCTGCTCCAGGGCATCGTCCGTCGCCAGCTCGGGGGGCGGGCACTGCCAACTCCGATCACTCATGGTCCGGGGACTCCGGAATCAGGGCCCCGATTTGCCGACCCAGGGCGCGGTAGAGGTCAAGCCCGGCATGGTCCGCAAGATCACGGGCGAAGCGCGGGACCCAGAATGCCAGATGCTCCTCCGTCAGCTCCCTGAACAGGTTATCCCGACCGGTCTCCTTGAGATAGGCCACGCACTCGAGCATGGTACCCAGGTAATCCGCTGGGACATCCACCACCTGGAGTCCCGCGCGGTGGTAGAGATCCGCCAACTCGCGCGCTGAGATGCCGCCCATAGTCCCTTGACGATAAGCGGATTCGTAGGGCGGACACGGCAGCCTGGGGTAGGCACTGATGAACAACCGGATGTGCTCGGTCTGCCAGTGCTCCAGGGGTATCCGCTCCAGCTCCGGCAGGCAAGGCTCCAGCCAGGGAGCCTGTGGTCGCATGTCTCGTAGCGCATCCAGGGCATCGTCCTCCGGCATGGCCAGCAGGGCGGCAAGAATGCGCAATCGGCTCGGATCCGTAGTCGGAAGGCTCAAGGATTCAACTCCTGCAATTGACTCAGGCGCGCCGGTCCGAGCAGCAACCAATAATGAGTTATGATGCTCAATCGAATTTTACCCGGGGTCTAGATAACTTTAGAGAAAATTTTCGCTCAGCAAGAGAGTATTTTATCATAGAGATTTTCCTCTCGATGATGAAATCTAAACTCACATTCTTTGAAGTGGTAGATGAAACGTATGTCTGGGAACGTCCTTGAATTTTGCAAGCCTCCGTTTAGCATATGACCAGAATGATTCAATGCCGTTGATATGGCAATTGCCTCGCGCAAATTCGCTACTGATGGACGCGGAGATGCTTCTGATAACCCATATCCACCAGCCCATTGTAGTAGCCCCTCCAGCCATCCGAGTGGATGATGCTCTCGAGGGCTACCTGACCCCGAATCACGGCCTGTAGCGGCTTCTTGGAGGCATCCGGGATGATCTCCGCGAGACCTTTCCCTGCCGTTCCAGTCTTCCGAAGACGATTGTTTTACCCCCGCCTCCACGCCCCTTTTTTTCCCCGAACACGGCGGGCGCCAAAAGAGGATTCATCCCCTTCAACCTCGCCGGGAAAAGGCGATGAGGCGTCACAAAGCTGGGCAATTCTGGGTCGTAGCTTGAAGAACCGTTGATTGATCGTCAGGCGGCTTACATCACTCAGCGCGGCGATTTTCGAGGCCGGTAGATCATGCGTAAACATAGCGCAGGATCAGTCTGAATTTGGCTTCCGAAAGGCGTGAACGCCTGAAATACCTGTTTTTCCCTTGCATAACATAACCTTAGCATACATCTGAAGATGCTAAAGTTATCTAGACCCGGGAAAAAATTCCAATGGGATATAGATAAACTCGCTACCGCTCTCCGGCGCGTAATTCCAGCGGAAATAGGGGGCCTCGTCGTAGCGCCATTCCTCGCGTTCCTCATCCCAACGCATCGCATCCGTCGTGACCAGGCGTTGGGAGCTTCGCACCAGCTTGAGCAGCAGGGCGGAGCGACAGACCTCCTTCTTGAACGCACGGAGCTCTTCCGGGTCGGCATTCACAAGATTTCGTTGTAGCTCGCCAATTGGTTTGCGCAGGATAGTATCCTCGGCCAACGGGATCCGGAGGACTTTCTCCAGGTAATCGTAGAGAGATTCGGTGTTCCTGATCTCATCGCCGCTCATCGACTGGGTAAGGGTCCGGATGGAAGCAACCAGCTTGTGCTTGGCCGACGAGCGAGTCACAGCCAGGCACAGGGAGCCGATGGTCGCCTCCAACGGCGGCATGGTCTCGGGATCGACGGCTACAAAATAGTCCCACTGATCCTGCCCTGTCCGTGGATCGAGCTTCGCCACATAGCCGGGCGCGACCAATTGACGCTGGTGCTTGATCAGCTCGATCTTCTCGGGATCGAGGTCGAAGATCTCGCGCAATGCTGGGGTGATGTGCGCAAAACCGGCGGCGATTTCATCTATGTCTCCAGATTGAATGGCTGGTTCGGACGCGGCTTCTTCCCCGGCTACGGCGTAAAGCTCGTCCAGTACCTGGCCCTTGATTTGCTCCGCCTGATCCAGCCCCCCGTCGAGCACTCGGCGTAGCTTGCGGCGAGTCTCGTCAATACCGAGGGAATTCGTCCGGTCGGGACCATAAGCCCATAACACCGAAGGCGGTCCCAGGGGATTCCCCTTGGGTGTCTTGTGGTTATTGAGGATTGCTTGGGTGGCCGTAACGAACGCTCGATTGTGCGCGGCGGAATAGCGACCGGTGACAGCGATGGGGATGTAAAGGATGCGCTTCTCGCGCAGGGCGCCGAGCAACGCTGGAGGAGGCTTCGGCGACCTGGGTCCATGATCTCCGATATGCACGATCAGATGGCGTCCGGTCTCCCTCCAGTCGGTCTCGGTAGTGGCCTTGAGCAGGGCCCCGTAAACCGCCTCCGGCTTGTCGGCCTGGGGGTCGCTGAAGGTGCCTTCAGCGGGGAGGGCATCAAACTCGTCGCCGTCGAAGATCTGGGTCAGGGGAATCGGCGTCTTGTACTGCATTCGGCTGCCGGGGCCGGTGGCCCCTCCCAGGTAGTCCCCATACAGGGAGACGCCGAGCCGGATCCGGGTATCTTCGCTGTAGCGTGCAACGGTTGCTCCTTTGACGACAGTGGCGACGGCGCCGAAGTAGGGAGCCATGCTCTCGGTGGCGTCGATGACGAACAGGATATCGACCCGCTCGAGCTCGCGCAGGCGGTCGCCGAGCGCTATCCGCCGGTTGGCGCTACCCGGATCGAGCCGGCGGCAATCGTCTCCCTGGTTGCACCAGTTGCCGATGAAGGCGATCTGATACCCTTTTTTCTCCTTCTCCTCCTCAGGACCCTTCCCCGCAAAGTCCTCCCCAGTCTCATCTGCCAGCACGGGGAATTTGGGAAAGGCGTTACGGGACTTGTTCAGGACCTCTGACAGGTTGCTCGGTGGTGTGGCCAATGGCCGGTCTTCCTCGCCGCGCCGCGCCGCCTGCAAGTGAGTGCGCAGATAATAGATGTTGGCATTGGCGGCCTCCTCCTTGAAGAAGAGCGTCAGACGATTGTCCCAGATGGCCGCGTCCTGCCTACGTACCCAACCGAGCAGACGCTCAGTGCCGGCACCGATCAGGAAATGGTCTTCACCTGCGTGCTCAGTGAAAGCGAAGACCGGAAACACATTGTAGATGGAGACGTCGGCGACCTTGGGGCCGCCCGGATAGGCAAAGGCCGGTACCCGTGGACGCCGGATTTCGGTGGCTGCACGCAAGGTCCGTGGGTCCAGGTTGAGATTCCAGATCAGCAGCTTGAGATTCAAGGGGCTATCCTTCTTCGGACCTTCGGTACGGTAGTCGCGGATCTTGCGTTCCTGCACCTCGGGACAGGGATGATCGGCAGACATGCCCTCCTGTTGCAGGAGTACATCCGAGTCGATCCAACCACACAGGATCCGACTGCCGCCGGTGTCCGGGTCCTCAACCTCGGTGGAGATCAGGACCCGATACCTGTCCTCCAGGCCCACACCCGCATAACACTCAACCCGCGTCAGCGGCTTCAGCGCCCGTTCGGTCCTGGGTGCACGCACGGATGCATAACGGTAAAGCGGAGCGTCCGGTTCGATGACGAAGGCATACCCGTAGCGGCGCCTGTCAAGCTCGGTTGCGAGTCCTTCATCGGGACAGCTCGCCTGGGCATCGACCTGCATCTCGGCTGGCTCGACCGCCCCTAGAGAACCGCTCGGCGTGGCGAGGGCCAGACCCAATATCAGCGCATACTTTTTCATGGAGGTCTCTCTGGGTAGTGGGCAAATTATAAGTTGTGAAGTCTATCAACCCCTCCCTCGTCATTCCGGCAGGGATTGCCGGAATCCAGGTGCCAGGGATGGCAAATAGTGGGGATTAAATAATTACATCGCACAACTATGCCACTCATAATTTAACCACTATCGTTTCTCTATTCTGCCCTTATTTTCTCCTAAGAGACTGTATAAGAACTCACTACCGTCCGGGGAAAGTATCAAATAGATTCTGTTGGTTATGGGTATAGGCAGTATCGCTTCTGGATTCCATTCTATTAACCAAATTGAGTTAGAAGAGTTTTTTCGAATAAGGTCAGGCTCAAAATCTGTAAAATTGTGTAGAGATCCAGTGTGATGCCAAGGCGATTTTTGATGATAGCGACGAGGATGTAAACCGAGATAGCGATCCAAATCTGGCTTTTGACTGCGTTCTCGGAGGTCCCGAAGAACGATTTGATGCGTAGGCGTTGCTTGATCCACTTGAAGAACAATTCAACTTGCCAGCGGTATCGGTAGAGATCCGCCACCGTCTACGCTGGAATGGCGAAGTTGTTGGTCAAGAAGTTGAACGTCTTGCCGGTCTGAACATCGTGGTAGCAGATACGGCGTAATGGCAAGGGGTAGTCACGCACGGACTTAACTCCGCTCAGCGCAATGGTCCAATCGCATCGAACACCACCGGATTCGTCCTCGGGATGAGAGTAGCGACGCCTGTATTTGGCATTGGACTTGGCGCGAATGACGAAGAAACGCCCTGTTCTGGGCAACGTGAACAGGCGCTCGAAGCCTACATGGCCACGATCCATGATGTAGAAGGCGCCGGGCTCCAGGATCAGCAGATCAAGGACATTGACGTCGTGTAGCTTGCCGTCGGAGATGTGGGTATTGGCAGCCGCTTTTCAATACATACAGAACAGCGCAAAAAAACATCATATAAATCCACTGCTGTCCGACAAAACGTTTGTTCTTGTTACGTAACTCCTTGTAAGGAAATAAAAACAGCCACTTTAAGAGTGTCACCGATTTGAATCACCTCGCGCATCTTCAAAATACCCCCTTCTGGGGATGTTAGGGATCCGGTATGCACATCGGCAAGCTCGTTTTTTCTCAGGTCATTGACTCTTTACCGATGCATGCGTTTCGTCGAGGCGTTGCGCGGTACGACGGTAACCGCTACAAGAAGACGTTTTCCTGTCTCGACCAATACCTGCGCATAACCTTCGCGCAGTTAACCCATCGCGAGAGCCTGCGCGATATTGATTTGCCTGCGCGCCCAGAAGGACAAGTTGTACCACAGGGGTATCCGGGGCAACGTTCCAGAAGCGCCGTGGCCGACACGAATGAACACTGAGATTGGCGTATCTAGGCAGATCTCGCCAGGCATTGATTCGCACCGCTCGCCCCCTGTATGCTGACGAGGAGTTAGGGCGTGATCTTGATAACGTGGTTTATGCGCTCGATGCCTCTACCATCGACCTGCGCCTGTCCGTCTTTCCGTGGGCACTGTTTCGCTCAACCAAAAAGGCAACATCCCAATCTTTATCCACATCTCCGACGGTAAGCTACACGACGTCAATGTCCTTGATCTGCTGATCCCGGAGCCCGGCGCCTTCTACATCATGGATCGTGGCCATGTGAACTTCGAGCACCTGTTCACGTTGCACAGAATAGGACATTTCTTCGTCATCCGCGCTAAGTCCAATACTAAATACAGGCGTCGCTACTCTCATCCCAGGGACGAATCCGGTGGTGTTCTATGCGACCGGACCATTGCGATCGGACCATTGCGCTGAGCGGAGTTAAGTCCGTGCGTGACTACCCCCAGCCATTACGCCGTATCCGCTACCACGATGTTCAGGTCAGTAAGACATTCAACTTCTTGACCAACAACTTCGCTATTCCAGCGCAGACGGTGGCGGATCCCTACCGATACCGCTGGCAAGTTGAATTGTTCTTCAAGTGGATCAAGCAACACCTACGCATCAAATCGTTCTTCGGGACCTCCGAGAACGCGGTCAAAAGCCAGATTTGGATCGCTATCTCGGTTTACATCCTCGTCGCTATCATCAAAAATCGCCTTGACAGCAATTCGGATCTCTACACAATTTTACAGATTCTGAGCCTGACCTTACTCGAAAACACTCTTCTAGCTCTGTTGGTTACTAGAATGGAATCCAGAAGCGATACTGCCTATACCCATAACCAACCGAATCTATTTGATAATTTCCCCGGACAGTAGTGATATAAATCAACAACTCGCGGCTTGGTCTTCTTCTTGGCTTGCTTCCATTAAAGCTTGGATGGACGCGAACTGCTCTCGGCTTCTGTCACTTGGGTAGGTGTTTCTCATCGCCCTTTCTCCGTGTCAGAATCTCTCTATCAAATAGATCGTAAACAGGTTCTAAGGAATACCCGGGAAAGCGTTGATATCCTGCGTAGGAAACCTTCGCGTCAGGGTGGAAAATCAGCTCTAAAGGTCCGCCAGGTCAATGGTTGCCACCTCGAAAGGGACGATGGATACCTTATCGTCTGCTCGAAAGACCCCCGACGACTGTCATTTCCCCGCCAGTAGCTCGAAGGACTCCAAGGTTTTTCCCCTTGGATCTACCAGCCACGCAAAAGGGACCTGGTGATGGGCATACAATGGCACCTTCGCTTTTCGGTCAATGGTTCCAGTGGTCGGCGAAAGGATTTCGCACACCCAATCCGGGGGCACCTGGATCTTATGCCCTTGCGGTGGGGTGGGCAGGTGTTCCCAATACCATCCCGCTAGGTCCGGCACCACCACCTCGGTATCCAGAATCAGGTGGACCTCGGGCTCGACGAGGATCCACCAACCCCCAGGTCCTCCCCGTCCCCGGCCGTAGGGTCCTTCGATATCCGTGCAGAGCCGCGATCCGGCCAATAGATGGACCCAGGCTGATCGCGGGTGCGTCAAGAACCGTCCGTTGACGAGCTCTCCGACCAACTCCGCGGGGAGGTCCATCAACTGCTCATAAAGTGTGGAGATTCGTAAAGCTTGGAGACTCATGAGATGATAGGCTGGCAGCCTGGATAGGATAGGGTGGTATATTCGACTGCATGGGGGTATTACGCAAGGCGAGATGCATCGCGGCGGAAAATCCGGATGTACCGGGTACATAATCCGGCGGGACTTGAAAAATAGGTTTGGACGATGCAATGGGAAACCGTCATCGGGCTGGAGATCCATACCCAGCTCGCCACCAGGTCGAAAATCTTCTCCGGCGCGCCGACCGCTTTCGGCGCCACGCCCAATACTCAGGCCTGTGCGGTGGACCTGGGGTTACCCGGCGTGCTGCCGGTACTCAATGAAACGGCCGTGACCCTGGCGGTACGTTTCGGCAAGGCGATCGAGGCCGAAATCGCGGAGTGCTCCATCTTCGCGCGCAAGAATTATTTCTACCCGGATCTGCCCAAGGGCTATCAGATCAGCCAGTACGAGCTGCCGGTGGTCGGTAAGGGACGAGTGCGGATCACGCTGGACGATGGCGCGGTCAAGGAGATCGGCGTCACCCGCGCCCACCTGGAGGAGGATGCCGGCAAGTCCCTGCACGAAGATTTCCATGGCCTGACCGGCATCGACCTGAACCGGGCCGGCACTCCGCTGCTGGAGATCGTCTCCGAGCCGGATATGCGCTCGCCGGAGGAGGCGGTGGCCTATGCCAGAAAAATCCACCGGATCGTGCGCTGGATCGGCATCAGCGATGGCAATATGCAGGAGGGCTCCTTTCGGGTGGACGCCAATATCTCGGTGCGTCCCCAGGGCGAAGCGGAGCTGGGCACCCGTACCGAGATCAAGAACATTAACTCCTTTCGCTTTCTGGAGCGCGCCATCCGCTTCGAGGTCGAACGTCAGATCGATGTCATCGAAGGCGGCGGCCGGGTGGTTCAGGAGACCCGGCTCTATGACGCGGAGCAGGGCGAGACCCGCTCCATGCGCACCAAGGAGGAGGCGAACGACTATCGCTATTTCCCGGACCCGGACCTGCTGCCCCTGTTCATCGACTCTGCCTTCATCGAGCGGGCGACGCGGGCGATGCCGGAGCTGCCGGACGCCAGGCGCCAACGGTTCCGGAACCGGTACGACCTGTCCGATTACGACGCCGACCTGCTCACCTTGAGCCGGGAGCGGGGAGACTATTACGAGAGCGTTGTCGAGGATACGGGCGACCCCAAGCTGGTGGCTAACTGGGTCAATGGGGAGCTGGCCGCGGCCCTCAACAAGGCCGGCCTGGAGATCGGACAAAGCCCGGTCAGTGCCCGGATGCTGGCGGGGCTAATCCGGCGCATTCAGGACCGGACGCTCTCCGGTAAGCTCGCCAAGCAGGTGTTCGAGGCCATCTGGAACGGAGACGGCGATGCGGATGTAATCATTGCGGCTCGGGGCCTTGAGCAGATCACCAACGCCGGGGCCATCGAGGCAGTGATCGAAGGCATCCTGACAATCAACCCGACCCAAGTGGAGCAATACCGCAGCGGTAAGGGGAAGGTATTCGGTTTCTTCGTCGGCCAGGTTATGAAGGCCACCGGAGGCAAAGCCGATCCCCAGCAGGTCAATACGCTGCTGAGAGAGAAGCTCGAGGCATAACGACTTTCATCAGAGTGGATTGCTGCCGTTTCAGGGTCTGAATAAGAACCAGGACCGAAAAGCGAAGGAAATAGAAAGACAGGGGGCACAGAGATAGCCGCTAATAGGACAGAATTAACAGGACGAACAAGTTTTTTATAACTTACTTTTGTAACTATTCAGGCATCCCATTTTGCGCGGTGAAAACACAACCGGAAAAACTACGAATCCCGCGAATCAGCGCGAATCGGTTTTCGTGTGGATTCGCGGGATTCGTAGTTTTCTATCTTAAAGTCGGGAAGCTGAATAGTTATCTTATTTTTCAATAAAAGTAATGGTCTAGATAACTTTAGAGAGGATTTCCCTTAGTAGAGAGAGTATTTTATCCTAGAGATTTTCCTCTCGATGATAAAATCTGAATTCACATTTTTTGAGGTGGGAGATGAAACGCATGTCTGGGAACGCCCTTGCATTTTGCAAGCCTCCGTTTAGCATATGATCCGGAATGACTCAATGCCGTTGACATAGCAATTGCCTCGCGCAAATTCGTTACTGATAGACGCGGAGATGCTTCTGATAACCTACATCCACCAGCCCATTGTAGCACCTCTAGCCATCCAAGTGGATGATGCTATCGGAGGGGCTACCTAGCCCCGAATCACGGCCTGTAACGGCTTCTTGGAGGCATCCGGGACAATCTCCGTGTAGACCTTTTCCTGCCGTTCCAGGATTCCGAAGACGATTGTTTTACCCCCGGCTCCACGCCCCTTTTTTCCCCGAACACGGCGGGCGCCGAAAGAGGATTCATCCCCTTCAACCTCGCCGGAAAAAGGCGATGAGGCATCACAAAACTGGGCGATTCGTAGGTCGTAGCTTGAAGAACCGTTGTTGGTCGTCGGGCGGCTTACATCACTCAGCACGGTGAATTTCGAGGCCGGTAGACCTTGCGTAAAATAGCGCATGATCAGTCTGAATTTGGCTTCCGAAAGGCGTGAATGCCTGAAATACCTGTTTTTTTCCTTGCATAATATAACCTTGGCATACATCTGAAGATGCTAAAGTTATCTAGACCCAATGATATTCCGAGCTTAACTTCTCGTACACCCTCTTAGAACCTGTTTACGATCTATTTGATAGAGAGATTCTGACACGAAGAAAGGACGACAAGAAACACTGACCCAAGTGACATAAGCCGGGAGCAGTTCGCGTCCATCCAAGCTTTATTGTCCCAATACGTTATACTTCTCTTATATCATTTTTTCATTGAAGAGTTGTGTATAAGTAGGGGAAAATCCGCATGATAGTCGGTATGCTCGACGGTGCGCGCGCACTTCAAGCGTTATGGTACAAAGTGGTCTTGAGGGCTTGAGGCGTGTTGGCGATGGTGTCGGTGGCAGCGTTGGCTTGCTCAAGGCCAAGCACCTGGTGGAATTGGACGCCCACCTTCAAGCGAACCTGTACCTCTCGGCCAAAGCGGTCGCCTACTGGGTGAAGGAAACCTTTGGGGTGTCTTACACGGAGAGTG